>ERZ824600.1100-NODE-1100-length-35588-cov-6.816677_pt1 | contig 35588 bp, 24 predicted proteins | sample MGYA00519933_ERZ824600 | MGnify/ENA primary metagenome ERZ824600 (study PRJEB31778, sample SAMEA3449178) | human gut metagenome | biome: human gut; feature: human-associated habitat; material: faeces | place: United Kingdom | collected 2010/2012 ... | reverse complement strand
CCCTTGCCTTCGCGCTTCCCGCGGGCAGGGCCATGGCGGCATCCACATTCGAGGCACATTATACAACAGCTTCTGTGACTTCGCAAGAGCAAATAGCAGGAAATCTGCTGAATTTGGATCGGTCAAATTATAATCTGGCGGAATTGACGATTGATCCGGCGCTCAGCCGCATTGCGCGCCTCAAATCCGAAGATATGCGCGACAATCGGTATTTCGCGCATGTTTCCCCGACATACGGCGACGTGCGCAGCATGCTCACCAAAATGGGCTATGCTTACACTGTGGCCGGGGAGAACATCGCCCATCATGCGACGATTGAAAAAGCGCAGGCCGCGCTGATTTCCTCGCCCGGCCACCGGCGCAATATTCTAAGCACGGGCTATACCAAGGTCGGCATCGGCGTGGCGCTGGATCAAAACGGCTATGTTTATCTGACCCAGATTTTCTGCCGCTGATCGTCTCCGCGTTCCAGCCGCTCCCACACGGTTTTCGCCTGTTTCAGCGCTCCGCGCGGCGCGCGTTCGCCCGCGGGCAGCATGGCGGCCTCCAGCGGATCAAGCGCGGCCCTGAAAACGACGTTCCCGGCATTCCATCCGGCTTGCGGTTTGCGTTTCATACAAAATCCCTCCCGCATCATCGTATGCGGCGAGGGATTTTCTGCGTGAACGAACGCCGTCAATCGGCTTGCTCAAAGAGGACGGCAGCCGAATGTATGACGGAAGGATTCCTCATTTCTCCGTCAGCGCCAGCATCAGCCGATCCAGCGCCGCTTCTTCTCTCACTGCGCCGCGCTTGATGTCAAAATCCGTGCTGACGCAAAGCTCCATCTGCCGTTTCAGCTGTTCGGCGCTTCTGCGCCCCGCCCTCCGGGTCAGCTGGCCCAGCGCGAAGGGCGGCACGCCGAGCGCCTTGGCCATGATGACCGAGTGGAGGAAGACGGCGGGCTGCGTCACCTTGGTCTGCTTGAGCTCTTCGGGCGTACCGGCGAACATGATGTCCGTGATGCGGAAGCCGAGGATTTCATTGGCCTGCTCGAAGAGGGCCTTGGCTTCGGGAACATTGTCGTAGAGGTCCTTGCCCATGCCGACGGCCTGGGCACCCTGACCCGGAAAAACGTATGCGTGTTTCATAAGCTGTGCAATTTTTTGTTTGCGGGGGCAAAGATACGAATTTATTTCGTAACTTTGCAACGCAATGGTTCGCAACGACACCTCCGTGTCGGTACGCGATCAAAAGGGAATGCCGTGAAAATCGGCAGCAGTTCCCGCTGCTGTAAGTTCCGTAATGTGTCGCAACACTCTGTCAGCCACTGGATTCACCTCCGGGAAGGCCGTGCGGCAAGGAACGAGCCAGAAGACCTGCCTTGCATCTTCCCCCGGGGAAGAATCTTTTGTCGAGCGCCTCTGCGGAGAACGGAGCATCGGAACGAGCGGCCCTTCCGGCCGGAAGTATCGGGTGTCCTGCGTGTGGCGATGAGCAAGGGAATTCCTCTTCGGGATGTACGGAGACGGACTTTTTTTGTTTTATTGTTTAATTTAATATCTGTATGAAGATGAAAAAAATTTTCGCCACCTCTCTGCTGCTGCTTTCGGCCGCGGCTTTCGTTGCCTGCTCGAATGACGACGACGACACCCCGGGTCCGTCGGTCAAGTACGACGTCATCTCGTTTGAACCCTCCACGGGCATGGTCGATCCGAGCGGAGAGACCATCGCGCTGGGCAACGTGACCATGTCGCTCTACATGAACGGCGCGTATGTCGATCACACCTACTCGAATGTCTTCTGCGGCAAACCCTATGCCCAGGGGCATAATTTCGACGACATGCTCTTCTCGACGGCCGACGGCATGGCCTCCTTCCTCTCCTACTATTCGGGCGACTACGATGCCTGGGGCGGCATTGCCCTGGCGGCCTGCCCCGACAAGGGGAGTGATGCGGCTTCGCTCACACAGCAGTTCTCCGTGTGGGCCGACGGCGGTGCGAACGGCACGTCGACCTATGCCGTCTGCTACGACTCGAACACCCCGACCGAGGCCTATCCCGAATACATGACCGCATCGGGTTACCCGACGATCCTCTTCGCCGAGCCCCGCACGGTGGATCACTTCTACATCGCCAATTCGACCTATGTCTACAAGTGGTTCAGCGGTGCCGAAACGGATCATTTCGAGGTGAAGATCACCGGTTTCAAGAACGATGTCGAGGTCGGCAGCACGACCGAGACGCTCGTAACGCCCGATTCCAAGCTCGACGGCTGGCGCAAGGTGAGCCTCGCGTCGTTTGGCGAGGTCGACAAGCTCGTCTTCAAGGTGCAGGGGATCAACGTCTACGCCGATCCCTCCTATTTCTGCATCGACGAGATCACGCTCGTGAAGAAGTAATACGGTTCGGAGCGGACGTTTGCGAGAGAGATTAGTATATGGTCGTCCGCTCCGGTGAAGGACCCGCAGGCGCAGCACCTGCGGGCCCTTTCCAGCCGGTGTTTTGGGTTTTCACCGGCACGCAAAACGCCCCTGCATTCTTTGCAGGGGCGTTTCCATTGCGTGTGGCCGTCGGGCAACTCCGGGCCCGGAGTGCGGCTGGCCGTGCGGAATCAGATCAGGTTGTCGCGCTCGATGTCCTTGAAGTAGCGGTAGGTCGATACGCGCAGCTCCTCGGCGGCCGGGTCGTCGCAGACCAGAATGCCGTTGGGGTGTACCTGCAGCGCCGAGATCGTCCACTGGTGGTTGTACGCCCCCTCGACGCCGTGACGCACGGCGCGGGCCTTCTTGTGTCCCGTGGCAAGGATCATCACCTTCTTCGACGAGAGCACCGTGCCGACGCCAACGGTCAGCGCCGTCTTCGGCACGAGCGATACGTCGCCGCCGAAGAAGCGGGCGTTCACCTGGATCGTGTCGAGCGTCAGGGTCTTCTGCCGCGTGCGGGAGTTGAGCGACGAGAAGGGCTCGTTGAAGGCGATGTGGCCGTCCTCGCCGACACCGCCCATGAAGAGGTCGATGCCGCCCGCCTCGACGATGCGCGCCTCATAGTCGGCGCACTCCTTGACCAGGTCCTCGGCGTTGCCGTCCAGGATGTTGACGTTCTCGGGTTTGATGTCGATGTGGCTGAAGAAGTTGTTCCACATGAACGAGTGGTAGCTCTCGGGGTGCTCCTCGGGAAGGCCGACGTATTCGTCCATGTTGAAGGTGATGACGTTGCGGAACGATACCTCGCCGGCCTTGTGGCGGCGGATCAGCTCCTTGTAGGTCTCCAGCGGCGTGGAGCCGGTGGGCAGACCCAGCACGAAGGGCGAGGAGGTGTACTGCTCCTTGTTCTTGATCTGCTCGATGATGTAGTTCGCGGCCCACTGGGCGACCTCTTTCGGGGTATTCTCGATGATGAGTCTCATGATGAAAGTGTTTTTGTGGTTGTCTGGCGTGTCAGAACATTTTTACAAAGACCTCGATGGCCTGGTACTCCGCCATGCCGAGGTGGTCGTAGAGCTTGGCCGTATTCTGCGTGCGCTCCTCGGCCCGCTGCCAGAACTCGCGCGGGTCGCTGCCCGGGAAGGGCATGATGTCCTTCTGCGAGAGGTGGCGGTAGATGGCGTGGCGTTTCATAATCAGCTCGTCGGGCGACAGGGGCACGGCCATGTCCACCATGCCGAGGTCCCACTCCATCCAGGCGCCGCGGTAGAGCCACAGGTGGCACTCCTTGAACCAGTCGTCCTGCTTGACCACCTCCAGGGCGTTGAGCACGGCCTCCATGCAGGTGCGGTGCGTGCCGTGGGGGTCGGCCAGGTCGCCGGCGGCATAGATCTGGTGCGGTTTGATCTGGCGCAGCAGGTCGACGATGATCTGCGTGTCCTTCTCCGTGAGCTGCCCCTTCTTGATGCCGCCCGTCTCGTAGAAGGGCAGGTTGAGGAAGTGGGCGTTCGTGTCGGGGTTGAGCCCGAACGACCGCACGGCGGCACGTGCCTCGGCGCGGCGGATCGCCCCCTTCAGGTCGAGCAGCGCCCGCGGTTCGGGCTCGCCCTTCTTCTTGCCGGCGATGATCTTCTCGGCCTCGGCAAAGTGGTCGCCGTAGCCCAGTTCGCGCGCCGTGTCGATGTTCTGGAGTACCACGTCGTCGTGTACGGCGACGTTGCCCGACGTCTCGTAGGCGACATGCACGTCGTGGCCCTGCTGCACGAGGCGGATGAACGTGCCGCCCATCGAGATGACGTCGTCATCGGGGTGGGGCGAGAAGATCACCACGCGCTTCGGGAACGGCGTCGACGGCACGGGGCGCGTCGAGTCGTCGGCATTGGGCTTGCCGCCCGGCCAGCCCGAGATCGTGTGCTGCAGGTCGTTGAAGACGTCGATGTTGATCTGGTCGAAGGTGCGGCCCTGTTCGAGTAGCTCGCCGAGCGAATTCTCGATGTAGTCCTTGTAGGTGAGCTTCAGGATGGGCTTCTTCACCACGCCGCAGAGCCAGACGACGGCCTTGCGGACGAACTTCGGCGTCCAGTTGCAGGGGCCGACCAGCCACGGCGTCTGCTCGCGCGTGAGCAACTGGGCGGCGTTCTCGTCGATGACGACCTCGATGCGGGGGTGCTCCTGCAGGTAGGAAGCGGGCACCTGGCCGGTGATGTCACCCTCGACGACCTTCTGCACGATGCGGGCCTTCTCCTCGCCCCAGGCCATCAGGATGATGCGGTCGGCGCGCATGATCGTGTCGATACCCATCGTAATGGCCATCTTCGGAGTGTTCTCCAGCCCGAAGAAGGCACTCGACTGCACCTTGCGCGTGTTGTGCGTGAGCTGCACGAGGCGCGTGCGCGACTTGGCGTAGGAGCCCGGTTCGTTGAAGCCGATCTGTCCGTCCTCGCCCACGCCGATAATCATCAGGTCGATGTGGCGCACGGCGTGGTCATACGAGGCGCAGTACTCCGAAATCCGCTCCTCGGGGACCGTACCGTCGGGAATGTGCACGTTCTCGGGCAGGATGTCGATGTGGTTGAGGAACTCCTCGTGGATGCGGAAGTTGCGGCTCTGCTGCTCGGTCGACTTGATCGGGTAGAACTCGTCGAGGCTGAAGACAGCCACGTTGCGGAAGCTGACGAGCCCGGCCTCGTGGCGCCGTACCAGTTCCCGGTAGAGACCCAGCGGCGTGCGGCCCGTGGTCAGACCCAGCACGAAGGGCTGTGCCTCTTCGTAGACCTCGTTCGAGCAGTGGATCTCGTTGTAGGTGCGGATCGCCTTGACGATCGTGTCGGCGACGTACTGCACGCCGTCGTACTCGTTTTCATAGACCAGCGTGCGGATCTTCTCGTAGCGGTGGATGATGTCGCGCGGGGCCGATTCGGCAATCAGCCCGCCGTCCTTGGGAAGTGAATACTTGTTGTTCATAGTATGTCTTGAAATTTGACTCGTTCAAAAAATTCGGGGCGGTGAAAGTCGGGCTTCTCCGTCGCAATGGGGCGCCACGAAAGGAAGTGGGGGTGCGAAAGGTTGTCGCCGCACTTGTAGAGGTTCATGCGCGCCTCAAGGCTGTTCCACGTCTTCAGGTCGTGACGGAAGAGCGCCTGCGGCGGGATGGCCAGGGTCACCGACCAGCGGTTGTCGCCCTCGCGTTCGGCGAAGGGCTCGGCGGGCAGCGTCGTGATGCGCCGCACCGAAGCCAACACCCGGGCGTCGGCGTGCACGGCGTCGGCATGCGTCTTGCGGAATCCGAGCAGCATGCGGCCGATGCAGGTGGTCTCGAAGTTGTAGTAGCCGCGGTCGTCCAGCTCGAGGAAGAACTCGACGCACGAGTCGGTCCACACCTGGCCGTTGTCCTCGGTGACGCGGGCCGCCGTGTAGCGCTCCTCCACGTCGAAGCGCAGCCAGAGCAGGTCGCCCGTGTGGAACATGCGGAATGCGACCTTCGGGGCATAGGGGTATTGTTCCGGCCAGTTGCAGCAGCCGATCGGCTGCGCCTCGATGCCGTCGAAGGCCTGCTCCACGGCCTGCATGTCGTCGGGGTTGATTCCCGGGATTCTGCGTATCTCCATGCTCGTGTCGTTTTATCGGTACTTGTCGGCCGTCTCGCGGACGATGCGGCACATTTCGGGGTACTGCTCCTCCATGCTGCACAGCAGCTTGTACTGGGCGTGCGTGCGCACGAGGTTGTGCTCCGGGTACTTGATCTTGTAATAGGTGTCACCGTCCAGGTAGTCCATCAGGAAGCGCAGCACCTGCTCGTAGGTGATGTAGCGGGCCGAGAAGGCCAGGTGGTCGATCTCCGCCGGGCAGAGCTGTGCGGCGCGCTGCGAGAGGTAGCCGTCCGTGTAGGCGGCGAACATCTCGAGCGAGAGACCCACGCGCGACAGGTCGCGGTCGTCCTCGTCTCCCGTGTTGGCATAGGAGCGGATGGCGTCGCCGAAGTCGTTGAGTGACGTGGAGTTCATCACCGTGTCGAGGTCGATGGCGCAGAGCACGCGGCCCTGCCTGTCGAAGAGGATGTTGTTGATCTTCGTATCGTTGTGCGTCACGTGCGTGGGGATCGTCCCGTCCTCGACCTTCGACCAGAAGGCGAGCATCTCCGCGCGGCGCGATTCGATCCAGCCGATCTCCTCCGCAAGGTCCTTCTTGCGTCCCGCGGCATCGCGTGCCAGCGCCTCGTCCCACTGCGCGAAGCGGTGGCGGATGTTGTGGAATCCCTTGATCGTCTCGGCCAGCGGTTCGTCGAAGTCCGCAAGCTGGGCCTGGAACTTGCCGATGCCCTCGCCGCCCTTGCGGGCCAGCTCGGCCGTGTCGGCCTTGTTGTAGGCGATCGTGTCGGCGATGTAGACCGTGACGGCCCAGAAGTCGCCCTTTTCGTCCTCGTAGCAGAGCGCTCCGTCGCGGGTCGGCACGACGGTCATCACCTCGCGCAGGGGATCGCCTCCGGCCGCGATGACGTGGCGGCGGATGTGCTCCGTCACCTTGCGGATGTTCTCCATCATGGCGGGTACGTCGGGGAAGACGCTGCGGTTCTTGCGCTGGAGGATGTAGTCCGGGGCGTCGCCCGCGGTGCGGACGATGAATGTGTCGTTGATGAATCCGTCGCCGAGCGAGTCGATGGAGGCGATGGCGCCTTCGAGTGCGAATTGCGAGGCTATTCTCTGAAGATCAGGTTTCATGGGTTGTTATTTAGCGTTTTCGGTCAAATATGGGCACAATGCCTATTCAAAGGTACGGAAAAGAACGCAGAACTGCAATCGTATCTTGTGAAAAAACCCGCTTTTCGCGCAGAAAAGCGGGTTTTTTCACTGTTTTCGCAACCGCGGGTTATTCGAGCCGGTCGACGATCGTGAAGGTCACTTCGTAGGCCTGGATGCCCGATTCGCCCTGGTAGTTGCCCGTGCCTGCGAGGAACGTCGCCGTGTAGGTCCCCGGCGTGTCGTAGGTGTACGAATAGCTCGGCACGTCGTCCGGTACGCCCTTGATGCTCTGCCCCGTATCGGGCGAGATGGTGTTCAGGGCGATCGGCTGCATGAAGGCCCACTGTTCGATCTGCTCCATCGCGCCCGCGCTGAAGCCCTGGAAGACGATGTTGGCCGCACTGTTCGAGCCCGGTTCGCCCTGGAGCTTCAGGTTGCCGTTGCCCGAGACGTTGTGGATGTAGGGGTCGTCGGCGTGCTGCGGTGCCAGCGAGAAGGTGATGAACTTCATCGACGAGTAGGGGTACTCCTGCGTGTCGTAGCCCTTGAGCTTGACCGTGATGGACGGGTTGATGCGGTAGGTGCGCATCGCCGTGCCGGGCTCCTGGTAGAGGTGCAGGCCGAACGAGAAGTTGTCGGCGTAGGGGGTGATGTCGTAGGTGTAGGTCTCGAAGGTGTTGGACTTGTTGGGCGTGTATTCCAGCACCTGCCAGTCGGCGTAGTTGCTCTGGGCGATGGCCTCGACGATCGGCCGGTCGGCCGCCGCGTCGTTGCCCGCGAGTCCCGGGAACTTGTTGCCGGCGATCATGTCGAGGTTGCTCACCTCGGGGTTGCCGCCGTACTGCTGGCTGATCTCGATCGTCAGCTGGCACGACTCGATATCCTCGAGCGCCACCTGCGTGCGGTTGCGGTATTTGTATTCGTGGCCCGTGTCGCCGTTCCACACGGTGATGAAGTCGGCGTTGCCCTGGAAGTTGAAGACCACGGGATCGCCCGCCCGGTAGGTGTTCGTCGGCGACAGCCGTACCGAGAACTCCAGCGGCTCGTAGATCTCGTCGTGCTCGCAGGAGACGGCGCCCAGGGTCAGGGCCAGTGCCGCCGCGAGGTATGTGATGCGTCTTGTTTTCATGGGATGTGCTGCTCTTTTGCGTTTTACCATAAGGGATTCTGTTGGAGTGCGTGGTTCACGGCCAGCTCCTTGGTCGGGATCGGCAGGTAGATGTGCCGTGCGGAGACGTTGGCGTAGTTGCCGGCCGCATAGTCCGTGATGGTCTTGTTCAGGTACATCGACTCGGTCGGGACGTTGGTGCCGGCCAGGTGCATGCGCTCGACGAAGATGCCCCAGCGGATCAGATCCCACTTGCGGAGCCCCTCGAAGGCCAGCTCGCGGGCCCGTTCGTTGCGGACCAGGTTGCGGAACGACGCCTGACCGCTCAACTGGCTCTCGTCGGTTGCGACGCCTGCGCGGCGGCGCACCTCGCGCACGGCCTCCTTGGCCTGCTCGTCCGGCGCCCCGGCGTATTCGTTGATCGCCTCGGCGTACATCAGCAGCACGTCCGAGTAGCGCAGGATCGGGAAGTTGATCGTCGTGTAGAGGCTCTTGGCCGACATCTGGTTTTCGTAGATCGTCTCGCGGCGCCACTTGCCGGCGTTGCGCACGGCGCACATGATCGTCGGATCGTAGATGATGTCCGCCGGGTCGAAGGCGTTCTCGACGCTCGTGTCGAGCCCCTCGATCTCGGGCATGGCGAAGTTGTTCTTGTAGAGCCACGGGGTCTTGTACATGCTCTGGTCCTGCTTGAGCACGGCCGTGACCGTCGCGCCGTCCTTCTGGTAGGAGATCTGCTGGTTGTTCAGGCCGCGGTAGTTGTAGCCCGGCAGGTTCCATGTGAGGCGCTTGTCGATGACCGTCCGGCTCGCGGCCTCGTCAGCCGTGCGGTCGTCCGTCCAGTAGAGCTGCCAGAGGGTGTACGAACCGTTGTAGTAGCCGTAGGAGTAGTTGCAGGCCCACTCCGAGTAGTTCGTCGTGCCCGACTGCGACTTCAGTCCGATCAGGTCGCCGATGCGGCCGTTGGTCCAGTAGGTCGAGCTGGTGCGGTCACCGAGGAACTCGGCCTCCCACATCGACTCGCGGAACTCCGTGTCGTACTGGTCCTGGATCATGTTGATGAAGACCTGCTCGTAGCTCTCGTTCAGGTGGTGTTTCTGCGAGGCGATCACCTCGTTGGCCCAGTAGGCGGCCTTGCCGTACATCTCCTGCTTCGAGAGCCCCTCGACCTCGTCGACCGTTTCGCCGGCCATGAAGAGGTAGATGCGGGCCAGAATGCCCTCGGCCACGGTTTGGTTGACGCGCGAGGGGGTCTGCTCGACACCCTCGTCGAGGTCGTAGACGATGGCCTCGATCTCGTCGACGCACCACTTGAGCACCTTCTCCTGCGGCGTGGCGGCAATCTGCACGTTCACCGGATTGGGCGATGTGGCGGCCTCCGAGCGCAGGGGCACGTCGCCCCACGCCTGGGCCAGCAGGAAGTGGTAGAAGGCCCTCAGGAAGCGGGCTTCGGCCAGGTAGCTCTTCAGGTCGGTTGACAGCTCCTCGGGGTCGATCTCCGCCTTGCCGGCCTCGTCGAGGTATTCGTTGGCGTTCTTGATCCCCTCGTAGAGCTTGAGCCACGTCTCGTAGATGACCGACGTGCCGGCGCTGTGGTTGTAGCGGTCGGGGCGCGTCTCGCCGTTGTTGTAGTTGTTGAAGTAGCAGAGGTCGTCCGCGTTGGCGATCTGCAGCGAGTAGTAGCTGCCGTAGAGCTCCTCGCTGTTCAGCGCGCCGTAGACGCCGGCCAGACCGTATTTCAGCCGGGTCTCATTCGTGTAATAGCCTTTGCTGGGGATGATCTGCGGCTCGGTGTCGAGGAAGGTGCATGCCGAGCATGCGGCCCCGAGCAGAATCAGGCTTCCCAGTTTGTATATGTTTTTCATTTTCATGGCGTAATGAACGGTTAATCGTTAGAATGAGATGTTCAGACCGGCCGTGAATCCGTAGGCGCGGGGATAGGCCGACCAGTCGAAGCCGGGCGTCAGCACCGAGTTGCGGGTCGAAACTTCGGGATCGGGGCCGCTGTAGTTGGTCAGCGTCCAGATGTTGTCGGCCGAGACGTAGAGGCGCAGCGAGCTGATGCCGGCCTTGCGGATGCCGCGGCCGCTGAAGGTGTAGCCCAGCGAGACGTTCTTCAGCCGCAGGAACGAACCGTCCTCGATGATGCGCGAGGAGTACTCCTCGTTGCCCGTGGCGTTCGTGCGCGGGATGTTCGAGGTGGGGTTCTCGGGTGTCCAGCGGTCGGCGAACGAGGCGAACTGGTTGGTCTGGCTCTTGTAGCCCGACTCGAAGATCAGGCGGTTGGCGTTCAGGATGTCGTTTCCGTAGCTCCACGTGAAGAAGATGTTCAGGTCGAAGTTCTTCCAGGTGAAGGTGTTGCTGAAGCCACCCGTGTGCAGGGGCTGTCCGCAGCCGATGATCGTGCGGTCGTAGTCGTCGATCTTGCCGTCGCCGTTCATGTCGCGGTAGCGCAGGTCGCCCGGCTGGGCCTTGTTGCCCTTGTAGCTCGGGATGCCGTCGCGCAGGTTGCCGCTGGCGTCGAAATCCTCGGGCTTGTAGGTCCCCTCGTAGATGAAGCCGTACATCATGCCCGTCGGGCGGCCCACCTGCGAGATGTAGGGGAACTGCGAGTTGAAGCGCGTGTCCCATGTCACGGCGCTCTGCAGCGAGTTCTGACCGTCGACGAGCGCGAGGATGCGGTTGCGGTTGAAGGCGATGTTGAACGAGGTCGACCACTGGAACTGCCGCGTCTTGATGTTGACCGTCTCGAGCGTGAACTCGAAACCGCGGTTGCGGATCTTGCCGATGTTGAGCATGCCCTGTTCGTAGCCCGACGAACCCGGCAGCAGGGCGTAGAGCAGCAGGTCGTGCGTCACCTTGTCGTACCAGTCGGCCGTGACCTTGAGCCGGTCGTCGAAGAAGCCGAGGTCGATACCGACGTTCCACTGCTCGGTGGTCTCCCACTTGAGCCGTTCGTTGGCCATGTTCGAGACGTAGTAGCCCGGTACGCGCTCGCCGTCGAAGACGTAGTCGAACGAACCGTTCGAGCCGGGGTTGACGGTGATCTGCTGGTAGAAGTCGTAGGGCGTCTGCGTGCGGTTGTTACCCGTCAGACCCCACGAGAAGCGCAGCTTGCCGTTGTTGAGCCAGTCGGAGTCCTTGAACAGGTTCTCGCGGTTGAAGTTCCACGACGCACCCACCGAGGGGAAGTAGCCCCAGCGGTTGTCGGTCGGGAATTTCGACGAGCCGTCGGCGCGGAACGAGAAGGTGAGGTAATACTTGTAGCGGAAGTTGTAGTTCGCGCGCAGGAACATCGACATCATGCGCCAGTCGTAGTAGTTGCTCTGCACCTTCTGGTAGTTGCCCGTGTGGATGCCGGCGATGCCGAGCTCCTCGGAGGTGATCTGCGTGGCCGACACGCCGTCGTAGGTGTAGTTTTGGCCCTGCAGCGAGAGACCCGCCATCAGGTCGACGTTGTGGCTGCGGCCGAAGCGGCGCTTGTAGGTGAGCGTGTTTTCGTTGCTCCAGCTCGTCTGGTCGGTCCAGTAGATCGAGGCGTTGACCCCCTTGCCGCTCGGCGAGCCGGGGTAGCCCGTGTAGGTCTCGCTGCCGTTGAACTCCTCGCGGCGGCGCTTGTTGAGCACGTAGCCGCCCGTGGTCTTGAAGGTCAGCTGCGGGGTGATCTTCCACGTCAGCGCGATGTTCGAGTTGAGGTAGTCGACCAGCGTTTTGCGGTACTCGTTCTTGGCCGTCTTCACGGGGTTGAAGCGGTAGTCGTTCGAGCCGTCGATCGCCTCGTCAAGCATCGAGTCGAGGATGTCCTGTCCGGGAGGCGTTACGGGACGGTAGCCCCAGACCGAATACATCAGCCAGCCCGACGACGAGGAGGTCGTTTCGGCCGTGGTGGGGTTCACGCCGTTGGTCGCCGTGCGCGAATAGTTGGCGTTGACGTTGAGCGTCAGCTTCTTCGAGATGGGCAGCGTGAAGTTGGCCTTGCCCTGGTAGCGCTGGAAGTTCGAGCGGATGATGATACCGTCCTGATCGAGTGCCGAGAAGCCGACGTTGTAGCGCAGCCCCTCCTTGTTTCCGCCCGAGAGCGAGACGTTGTAGTTCTGCTGGAAGGCCGTGCGGTAGAGCTGGTCCTGCCAGTCGATGGCCTTGATGTTGCGGTAGTCGTCGAGCGTGAGGTTGCGGCCCAGCTCCTCGCTGTAGCTGTAGTAGCTGCTCTCCATGGTCGAGGCGGCGATGAGCTCCTCCTGCAGCCGCACGAACTCGTAGGAGTCCATCAGATCGACCTTGTTGGCGATGTGGCTCATCGAGAACGAGGCGCTGAAGTTCACCGTGGGTTTGCCCTCGTGGCCGCGCTTGGTGTTGATGACGATGACGCCGTTGGCGCCGCGGGCGCCGTAGATGGCCGTGGCCGAGGCGTCTTTCAGCACGTCGATCGACTCGATGTCGGCGGGGTTGATCGACGCCGCGAACGAGCCTTCGGAGGGGAATCCGTCGATGATGTAGAGCGGGGCGTTGCTCTGCGTGAGGGAGTTGTTGCCGCGGATGGTGATCGTGGCCTCGGAGCCGAGCGAACCGTCGCCCGTCGTGACGACGACGCCCGCAATGCGGCCGCTCAACGCCTGGTCGAAGTTCGTGACGTTGGCCTTCATCATCGTCCCCAGGTCGGCCTTGGCGACCGAACCGGTCAGGTCGCGCCGCGTCGTGGTGCCGTAACCGATGTTGACGATCTCGACGGCACCGAGCTGCGTGGCCTCCTCGGTCATCTTGACGTTGATGGCCGTGCGTTTGCCGACGGGCTGCTCGACGGTCGTGTAGCCGAGGTAGGAGAAGATCAGCGTCTGGTTTTCGCCGACCTTGATCGTGTAGTTGCCGTCGGTTCCCGTGGTCGTACCGGTCGTCGTTCCCTTGACCACGACATTCACGCCGATCAGCGGCACGTCGTTCGTGTCGACCACGCGCCCGACGACGGTATTCTGCGCGAAGAGCCCTTCGGGCAGCCATACCGCGAGCGTCAGCAGCGCTGCCGCGGTCATTCGTTTCAGTGCTTTTTTCATAACAAATCAGAGTAGGTTGGTGGGGTAGAAAGGGTTTATTTCTTTATGAGGTGAAATTCTACGGGCTGTCCGTGGCGGCAGGTGACCTTCAGCAGCGTGCCCGCGTCGGAGGGCGCGCACTCCACGGCGGGGTTCTCGGCCGTGAGCTCCCACGCCCCGTCGAGACGCACCTCCTTGAGCAGGGGCTGGCTCTCCTGGCGGGTCGTGTAGCCCTTTTCGGTGATGCCGAGGTCGGGCGTGCAGACGCTCATGACCACCGTGCCGTCCTCCGCCGTGCGCTCCATGACGATCGTCTCGGCCGTCACGCCGCGCACGAGGCCGTCGCCGGCATACTCCTCGAAGCAGACGTAGCCGGTGATGCCCGTCGGAAGGTCCTTGACGACGTGCGCCGTGTTGTCGCGCCGGATGACCTGGTACTCGTCCTTCTTGAGCAGGCGGTTGATCTCCTTGTTCGAGGGCTGGACGTAGACGACGTATTCGTATCCGGCCTGCTTCGGGGCCCGTCCGTGGTCGATGTAGGCCGTGGCGAAGTTGCCCTTCTTCAGCTGGCGGGTCTTGTCGTTCGGGGCGCTCTGCTCCTGCTTGAGGACGTGGAGCGTGCCGGCGGCGTTGCGCACGACGTAGAAGTTGCCCTTCGTGTCGGCCAGCGCGATGCGGTCACCGTCGGGGGTGACGTGGAGCGGGAAGTCGGTGTAGAACTCGCCGCCAACCTCCATCTGCTCGCCCGGATCGGTGAGCTGCAGCTGGAAGAGCGTCGTCTCGGTGGGGTAGGTCGTGTTGTCGTTGTCGATGCCGCTGCCGAGGAAGACCAGGCGGTTGTCGAAGCAGAAGACCGACTTGCGGGCCGTGGCGCCGGGCGTGAAGTTCTTGTAGTCGCGCTCGACGAACTGGAAGGCCAGAATGCCGTTGCGGCCCTCGAGCGACGAGGCGCCCGAGAAGCGCTCGGGGTTGCGCTCCATGAGCGTGCCGGGGCGCGGGCTGTCGAGCAGCTCCCACGGCAGGTGGATCGTCGTGGCGCCCGGCATGCGGTTCCAGTCCCAGCCCTCCTGCACGAAGCCGCTTTCGGCGGCCGTCACGGGCGATCCCGATCCGATGATCGGAGCGGTGCCGTAGCTCTGGTAGCGGCCGTAGCGGTTGTCGCGCGTGTAGATCTCCGAGCACCAGACGTCGGAGTTGTAGGCCTTGAGCGTCACCATCCAGTCGCTGCGGCGGTGGATGCCCAGCGCTCCGTAGTTGTAGACGAAGAAGCCCGACGGCGTGGCGCCTTCGGAGATGCCCTCCTTCTTGAAGCGCGCGTTGAGCTGCCGGTCCGTCCCCTTGAGCCGCAGGTAGGCGCCCGCCAGCTCGGGATCGACCCCCTTGCTGCTGCCCGTCAGGTCGCCCAGGGCGGCCAGGTAGCCGAAGGCGTTGACGTCGGGGTCGGGGATGCGGCCGTTCTTGTTCAGGGGGTGGCGTCCGGCGATGCCGATGCCCCAGTCGCGCAGGTTGGTGTAGCGGGCCATGGTCAGCAGCGCCAGCTTGAGCGTGCGGCGCGCCTGCTCCGTGGGGACGAAGTCGGTCCCCTCGACCGCCTTGCAGTAGTAGCCGAGCATGGCGAAGGCGCCGGTCGAGTAGGCCGGGTAGAGTCCGCCGTGGTGGAAGGTCGTGCCGTCGACCTTGATGCCGCCGATGGTGCCGGGCGTGAAGTCGAGGCTGCCCGAGAGCCAGCGCGAGAGCCCCGTCATGGCGCGGTACTGCTCGGCCTCGGTCGGCAGCATCAGGGCGCTGATGAGCTTGGGCATGAGCAGCGTGTGCCACGAGTCGAGCAGCTCGTCGCGGCCGTAGACGTAGGGGTGGCGCGTCTCCGAGAGGCCGCTCCAGTAGGCCAGCGTGCGGACGTACTCGTCGGTCTTGCCGCGTGCGGCGATCTCGTCGCGCATGAGCCACATGGCGTCGTAGATCTTGCGCACGTTGTAGCCGTAGTGGTGGTTCGTGCCGTTGCCGTGTCCGAAGGCGAAGCCCTGGTCGATGGCGTGGTCCATGACCAGGAAGAAGTCGTCGTCGTACTTCTTGTCGCGGTTGATGTAGTTGTTCAGCGCGAAGGCGTTGAGCATGTTCTCGATGTCGTCCAGACGCAGCTCGCCCTTCGGACGGTTGCACTCGTCGTTCGAGAGCAGCGGGGCGCCGATGACGCCGCCGTCGGCCGTGCGGCGGATGGCGGCCGCGCCGAAGGTCTTGAGCGCCCGCGGGATGATCGTGCCGTTGATGTAGTTCGTGCTCGACATGTTGGCCTCGACGATGGCGTCGATGCGCGACTTCACCAGGTCGAGCTGCTGCTTCTGCTCGGGGGTGAGCTCCTGCAGCGGGATGTCGTATTCATACTGCTCCCACTCCCAGAGCCGCGCCCAGTGCCACAGGGCGCGGGTGAGGTGGCAGTTGTTGTCGGGAATCTGCTGGTCGGGGGTGATCTGGTCGTGGAGCTTCGTGCGCGCGAAGGTCAGGCGGTCGAGGAAGAGCTCGCCGCTCGCAACCCCCTCGGGCGTGGAGATCGTCAGGCGCGAGATCTGCTGCGAGGCGTGGTCGCCCGGCATGTCGTTGTACTTGATCCAGCAGGCGCGCCAGCCCATGAAATCCATGTGGAAATCGAACCGGTAGGGGACTTCGCCGGTGGGCGTCTCGAACGAGAACCGCATGTCGGCGTCGACGGCCCTGGGGTTGTAGATCCAGAGCATGATGCCGGCACCCTTGACGCGGAACGAGCTGATGAGCTCGCCGAAGTCGTTGTAGCGGAGGATCGAGGGGGCGGTCCAGCTCCAGTGCAGCGACTGCCGTCCGTCCTTGAAGTGGCGGTCGCTCAATTCGATCGTGCTGTTTTCGCCGCAGACGAAGGCCTTGGGGATTTCGGTCTCGAAGGTGATCTTCGCGTCGATGGCGGCCTGTGCCGTCAGGCTCCCGAACAGGGAGAGGAGTCCCAGCGCGGCACTTGCACCGTATAGCAGTAGTTTGGTCATATCGGGGAAAAATGAAATTTATTCAAAATTAGCCAAAAGAATCTTACCGACAAAATTTATGCGAACGAAATTGATGAAAAAAAAGTCCGAAATGGAAAAAAGTCCGAAAAAATGGCGTAAGTCTCGAAATTATTTTATCTTTGTGGATAAAGTCCCGCGGGACTTGTGACAGAGGGAGTGAGGCCGATGCGCCCGTTCGTTGGCGACGGGGCGATCTGCGTCCGGTGCGGAATCGGATGCGGAGTCGTTTTTTTCTCGGTGCGGCCGCCGTGCGATGGAAACATTAATACTTTAACTATATGGCAGACAGAAACTATTGGAAGAGTGTATGGTCGAAATGTGCGGTCGTCGCCCTGCTGGCCGGCGGCGTCGCGTCGTGTGCGCAGGCCCCGGGCCGCGCGCCGATCATCGACGAGAACGTGGCCGTGGCCGAGCAGCAGATCGCGATGCTGGCCGATTCGAGCGAAACGGGCGGCGTGATCCGCATCCCGTCGACCTACAAGAACGGGCGCATCGACTACGTCCCGACGGACGACTGGGTGAGCGGCTTCTTTGCCGGCACGCTCTGGTACATGTATGAACTGACGGGCGACGAGGCGTGGGCGGCGCGTGCACAGAAGCATACTGAGATCCTCGATTCGATCCAGTACCTGCAGTGGCACCACGACGTGGGCTTCATGATCTACGACAGCTACGGCAACGGCCTGCGGCTGAAAAACATTCCCGGCTACCGCGAGGTGATCGTCCAGACGGCCAGGTCGCTCGCGACGCGCTTCCGCGAGGTGCCGGGCGTCATCCAGTCGTGGGATGCCGACCGCGGCTGGCAGGGCGAGCGCGGCTGGCAGTGCCCGGTCATCATCGACAACATGATGAACCTCGAGCTGATGTTCAAGGCGTCGGAGTTCTCGGGTGACAGCACCTTCCGCCACATTGCCGTGAGCCACGCCGACCGCACGATGAAGGAGCACTTCCGCGACGACTACAGCTGCTACCACGTCGTGGACTACGACCTCACGGACGGACACGTCCGCGGCCGCTGCACGGCGCAGGGCTACGCCGACGATTCGGCCTGGGCGCGCGGCCAGGCATGGGCCGTCTACGGCTTCACGACCTGCTACCGCTATACGGGCGACAAGCGCTACCTGGACCACGCGGAGAAGGTGGCCGGCTTCATGCTCAACGACGTGAACATGCCCGCCGACCTGGTGCCCTACTGGGACTACGACGCGCCGAACATTCCCGACGAGCCGCGCGACGCCTCGACGGCCGCCGTCCTCGCCTCGGCACTCTACGAAATGTATACCTATACGCAGAACGCCCTCTACCGCGAGAAGGCCGACAAGGTCATCGAGTCGCTCTCGTCGCCCGCCTACCGCGCTCCGGTGGGTGAGAACGGCGGCTTCCTGCTGATGCACTCCGTGGGCAGCATCCCGCACGGCAGCAACATTGACGTGCCGCTGAACTACGCCGACTACTACTTCCTCGAGGCACTGATCCGCAAGGCGCATGTCGACAGGGGCGAACCGCTCTTTTAGCCCTGCGTGCAGCTCCCGAAAACCCCGTTAAACCGTATCTGCAATGCGTAGACTGCTCTTTTTTGTCATAGCGTCGATGTGGCTTGCCGGCGCGTCGGCCCAGCCCGTGCAGGAGGTCGCCGACGACCGGATTCTCTCGTTCGAGGAGTCTGCGGCGCCGATGGAGGCGTCGCCGGGCTCGACATTGAGCCTTTCGGGCGACCACTACAAGCACGGCAGCCGCTCCGTGCGCTGGCAGTGGTCGCAGCCGGGTGCGCAGGTGCGCATCGCCTCTCCGGTGGAGTACCTCGCCGAGAACCCCAATCCGCGCGAAACCTCCGTCTCCTCGTTCGTCTTCTGGGTCTATGCCCCGCAGGCGCTGGAGGGGTCGCTGCGCTTCGAGTTCCGCAAGCAGGGACGCACCTGCGCGTGGTTCGACTACGGGCTGGGCTTCACCGGCTGGCGCGGCGCCTGGGTCGCCTTCGACCGCGACATGCAGGGAACCCCCGAGGAGGGGATGGACGAGGTGACCGTGACCGTCGAGGGGGCTCCGGCCGGCGAGCTCTTCTTCGACCACTGGATCCTCGCCTCGTTCCAGGACGTGCGGCACCATACGGCCGACTTCCAGGCCCCGTTCATCAACGCCGCGACGACGATGCACTGGCTCGTGCTGCTGCAGTCGTGGCGCAACCCGATGCCCGAGGCCGCGGCGTCGATCGGTGACGACGAGCGCCGCGACATGGCCACCGTCGAGGAGCGCCTGCGCGAGCTGCTGCTCGACGGGCGCAGGCCGCTGCCGCTGGAGACCCTGCGGCGGCAGTTTGCCGCCTACGGCATCACGGAGAATGCCGACGGCACGCTGCACGGCAAGCCCGTCTGGTTCGTGCGCTACGCCGAGACCTACATCAACCTCGGACACACGGACGTGGCCAAACTCTACAACGCGAACCGCCAGACGCTGCGCGGCTGCAACGACTTCCTCTTCCAGCTGGCCGTGGCCTGGAATGCTGCCCCGGAGGGGTCGGCCGAACGCGAGGAGCTGGCACGGATGTACGTGCTGCTGACGCGCCACCTGCTCGACCAGGGCTTCGCTGCCGGCAGTGCGCAGGGTACGCTGCACCACCTCGGCTACAGCATGCGCAACTTCTATACGGCGCCGGTCATCATGCGCGACGTGCTGCGCCGCGCCGGCCTGGAGCACGACGTGCAGCAGGCCATGGAGTGGTTCTCGGGCGTGGGCGAGGTGAAACTCCCGCCCGAGGTGCCCGGCATGGACATCGACGCCTTCAACACGTCGCTCATCGGCCGGCTGGCGAGCATCGTGATGCTGCCCGACACGCCCGCGAAGGCGGCCTATCTGGAGGCCTTCTCCCGCTGGGTGGACAATGGCTACAAGCTGACTGAGGGGACGTCGCCCTGCTTCAAGAGCGACGGCACGGTCTTCCACCACCGCCACCACTACCCGGCCTACGCCGTCGACGGACTGAGCGGCGGCGCGGTGAATGCCGTGTGGCTGCTCTCGAAGACGTGCTTTGCCGTAAGCGCCGAGAGCCACGCCGTGCTGAAGCGGGCGCTGCTCGAGATGCGCTTCTACTGCAACCTGCGGTCGTTCCCGCTGGCCCTCTCGGGCCGCCATCCCGACGGACGCGGCGCGTTGGTGCCGTGGCACTATGCGCGCCTTGCCGTGGCCGGATCGCCCGACGGCAGTCAGCCGATCGACACGGAGCTGGCGGCCGCCTACCTGCGGCTGGCTGCGGGGGAGGATGCCTATACGCGGCGCTTCCGCGCGGCCGGCATCGCGGCCGAACCCTCGCCCGAGGGGACGCACGTCTACGGATACAACGCCTCGCTCTCGCATCGGCGCGGCGACTGGCTCGTGACCGTTGCCGGACACAGCCGCTACGTCTGGTCGGCGGAGATCTACCAGGGTGCCAACCACTACGGACGCTACCTGACGCACGGCAGCGTGCAGCTGCTCGGCAACGGTGACCCCGTGAGCGCCTTCGGCAGCGGATTCCGGCAGGAGGGTTGGGACTGGTGCCACATCCCCGGCACGACGGCTCTGGTGATCCCGATGGAGCGCCTGAAGGCCGACATCCGCAACGTGGACACCTTCTCCGGATACGAGGAGATGCTGCTCTCGGATGAGACGTTCGTCGGCGGCGTGAGCCTTGGCGGCCGCAACGGACTCTTTGCCATGCGGCTCCACGACCATGACAAGTACAACGGCACGCTCCGGGCGCAGAAGAGCGTCTTCCTCTTCGACAACCGCATCGTCTGCCTCGGTTCGGAGATCGAAAACGCGGCCGAGGGGGGCGTGCATACGACGCTCTTCCAGAACTTTCTGGAGCGCGAATCCGATCCGGTCGTCGTCGACGGCGCCGAGGTGAGCACCTTCCCCTACGAGGCGGAGCTGACGAACGGGGCCGTGCTGCGCGACAACCTGCATAACCTCTACATCGTCCCGCGCGGCCGGGTGCATGTGGCCAAGAGCCTCCAGCACTCGCTGCATGAGGAGACCGACGCCCCGACCGAGAACGATTTTGCCACGGCGTGGATTGACCACGGCAGCGGCGAGGTCTCGGGCGGCGACTACGAATACCTGATGGTCGTGCACGCCACGGACGACGAGGCGGCCCGCTATGCCCGCCGCCTGCCCTATGAGGTGGTGCGCTGCGACGCGGCGGCACACATCGTGCGCGACATTCCGACCGGCATCGAGGCCTATGCCCTCTTCCGTGGGGGTGAGGTCGGCGAGGGACGCCTTGTGGAGGTGTCGCTGCCGTCGCTGGTGATGATCGACGAGCGGAAGGACGCCTTGACGGTCGCCGTGGCCGATCCCGACCTGCGCTATTATGAGGGTCCGAGCGACGAGAAGTTCGATGCCGACGGCAAGCGCATCGAGCGGAGCATCTATTCGCGCTCGTGGATCGACAACCCGTCGATTGCCTCCGAAGTGCGTGTGACGCTTCGGGGCCGCTGGCAGGCCGAGGGCGATACGGACGGCGTACGGGTAGAAACCGGACGGAAGAATACCGTGCTGACCTTCACGTGCCGCGAGGGTGCGACACGCGAGGTTAGACTCATTGAAAAGAGATAAGCGATGATGAAACTTGACAGAGTGATTCCTTTTGCCGGGCTTGCCCTGGCAGCCTGCGCTCCGGCGGCGACCGAGCATCCGAACGTGATCTACGTCTTTCCGGATCAGTTCCGCAATTCGTCGCTGGGCTTCTGGAGCGATCCCGAATATGCGGAGCAGGTGGCCTGGCGCGGCGATCCGGTCCACACGCCCAACCTGGACCGCTTTGCCGGCGAGTCCGTCGTCCTGAGCGAGGCCGTGAGCAACTGCCCCGTGAGCAGCCCCCACCGTGGCATGCTCCTCTCGGGCATGTATCCCGAGCGCAGCGGCGTGGTGCTGAACTGCATGTCGGAGCGTCCCGAGAGCTCGCTGCGCGAGGATGCCGAGTGCATCGGCGACGTCTTCTCCGCCGCGGGCTACGACTGCGCCTACATCGGCAAGCTGCACGTGGACCATCCGACGAAGAACAACCCCCAGCGTCCGGGCACCTACGTGAGCGACGCCGTGCCCGAGTGGGATGCCTACACGCCGCCCGAGCGGCGCCACGGCTTCAACTACTGGTACTCCTACGGCACCTACGACGTCCACAAGCATCCCCACTACTGGGATACGGAGGGCCGGCGCCACGACGTGGACGAGTGGTCGCCGCAGCACGAGGTCTCGAAGGCAATCGCCTACATCGAGAACCGCGGCGGCGAGCGCGACGGCCGCAAGCCCTTCCTCCTGATGCTCGGCATCAACCCGCCCCATTCGCCCTACGCCTCGACCGAGGACTGCGATCTGGAGGGTTACGAACTGTACAAGGACAAGTCGCTCGGCGAGCTGCTCGTGCGCGACAATGCCGACACGACGATGGCCAAGGCGGCCGCGGCGCGCTACTATTTCGCCAACGTGAGCGGCATCGACCGCGAGTTCGGGCGGCTGCTTGCGACGCTGGACCGCGAGGGGCTGACCGACAACACGATCGTCGTCTTCGCCTCGGACCACGGCGAGACGATGACCAGCCATTCGGTCACCGACCCGAAGAACTCGATCTGGCGCGAGTCGCTCAACATCCCCTTCGTCGTGCGCTATCCGGGGCGGATCGCGCACCGCGTGGATGACCTGCTGCTCTCGTCGCCCGACATCATGCCGACGCTGCTCGGCCTGGCGGGGCTTGCCGACCGCATCCCGGCGAGCGTCGAGGGACGCGACTTCTCGGCCGTGCTGCGCAACGACGCCGTGCAGCCCGAGCGGCCGCGTGCGGCGCTCTACCTGCGTAACCTCGACGGCGAGCGCGATGCCCGGGGGCTGGTCCGCGGCTTCTTCCCCCAGGCGCGCGGCCTGAAGACGCTGACCCACACCATGGAGCTGCAGATCGACCGCAGCGGCGCGCTGGAACGCGTGCTGCTCTACGACGACGTGAACGACCCCTACCAGCTGCATTCGCTCTCCCCCGCGGAGCATCCCGAACTCTTCGCCTCGCTCTGCGGCGAACTGGCCGTGCTGCTGCGCGACCACGACGACGTCTGGTACCGCGAGCGGGTGCTCTCCGGGGTGCTCCCCTACGATACGGAACACTAATTTATCACTGCAAATCGAATATGAACAGGTTGTTTTTATGGATTGCGGCCGCTTCGGCCTTGGTGCTGCAATCGTGTGAGAAGACCGACGGTATCCGCGACGAGATCGGGAAACTGAGCGACCGGGTGGCCGCGCTGGAGACCCGGGTCGGCGAGGTGAATACCAGCATCGAGGCGCTCCATCGGCTGATGGACGAATCGACGGTCATTGTCGGGGTCACGCCCGACGAGAAAGGCTATGTGCTCGAATTGAGCGACGGCAGCAAGTACCTCATCATCGAGGGTGAAAAGCTCGATGCGCTGGTGCCCCTGCTGAACATCGACGCCGAGGGCTACTGGATCGTGAGCCTCGACGGCGGGGCGACCTTCACGCGCCTGCTGGTCGACGGTAGCGAAGTGCCCGCCTGGCCCGTGGCCGACGGGGAGCACGCCGAGAATGCGTCCGGCATCACGCCCCGGCTGCGCGTCGCGGCGGACGGCACGTGGGAGGTGAGCCTCGACGGCGGCGCCACCTACGAACCCCTGTTGCAGAACGGCGAGCCGGTCAATGCTGTGGGCGGCAACGTCGTCATCGGCTACAGCTCCGTCTTCAAGGAGGTGGAGTACGACGAGGAGGGCGGACTGCTCTCCATCGAGCTGCTCTCGGGCGGGAAGCTGACGCTGCCCGTCTGCGACGACTTCGGACTGGAGATCGTGGCCGGAGAGAGCGAGAAGTTCTACCTCGGGGAGACGCGTTCGTTCGAGGTCGTGCAGTCGAACGTGGCCGAGGCGGTGATCCAGGCCCCCGAGGGCTGGCGCGCCGAGCTTACGGAGACCGAGCTGATCGTCACGGCACCCGCCGTGGCCCGTCAGGCCGAGGAGCCGGTGACGCTGTCGGTTGTCGTGACCTCCCCGAAGGGGTATCTGAAGATCGTGCCGCTGGAAGTCGTGCTGCTCAACGAGCAGCTGGATGCCAACGCCTGCGCGGCGTGGCGAAATTTTAAGGCCGGAACTGCGGATAACGTCCTGCTCGACTATTCGTATGCCGGTTACGGACACGGCGAGGTGGCGCCGCCCGACGTCTGGGGCCTGGGCTACAAGGTCTACAACGTCCTCGACTACGGGCTCGATCCCACGGGCCAGACCTCCTCGCGCGAGGCGTTCTGCGCGCTGCTGCGCGAGCTGAAGCTCTACCGTGCCCCGGGCGACACGCATGCCAACGCCAATGCGCGGGCGATCATCTACTTCCCCGAGGGCGACTACGTCCTGCACGACGAGACGGACGATGCGCGGCGCGACACGCCGATCGTCAACGAGGGGCAGACCATCGAGTACAGCAGCTCGGACATCATCCTTCTGGGCGGCAACTTTGTCATCAAGGGTGCCGGCCGCGACAAGACGCGCCTGATCATGAAGACGAAGAACTATCCCGCCACGTCCGATCTGTGGTCGTCGCCCGTGATGCTGAACATCAAGCACAACAGCACGCGCATCGGCAACAGCTATTCGGCCCTGACGAGCGTGACCGAAGATGCCGCGAAGGGCGCCTTCTCGGTGAAGGTGGCCTCGACGGCCGGCATCTCGGCAGGAGACTGGGTGATGCTCTACCTGCAGAACAACGACCCCGAGCTGGTGGCCAAGGAGCTGGCCCCCAAGACCGTGGACAAGCCCGCCATGAGCGACATCCAGACCGTCTGCGTCTACGATTACCATCAGGTGAAGTCGGTCGGCAACGGTACGGTGACCTTCCATGAGCCGATCATGCACGAGGTCGAGGCCCGGTACAACTGGGAGATCCGCGAGTATCCCCATTACGAAAATGTCGGCGTCGAGGACCTGACCTTCGTGGGAGACGCGAAGGAGAACTTCGGCCACCACGTCTCGTGGGAGGACGACGGCGCTTTCAAGCCCCTGAACATGATGCGTCTGACCAACTCGTGGGTGCGGCGCGTCGACTTCGAGGACGTGAGCGAGGCCCTGACCTTCTCCTCGGCGGCCAACTGCTCGGCCTACGACATCACGATCACGGGCAACCGCGGCCACTCGGCCGTGCGGGCGCAGGGCTCCTCGCGCGTCTTCATCGGCAAGGTCGTGGACCGCACGAGCGGCTACGAGTGCACGACGTCGAGCGGCCTGCCGGGCGGCACGTTCCTCGACAATGCCGGACAGTACCACGCCTCGGGTGTCTCGAACCAGTCGATCGGCACCGTGCTGTGGAACAACACGTGGGGTGACGACGCCCTCTTCGAGTCGCACTCCAAGCAGCCGCGGGCCACGCTCGTGGACCGTTGTACGGGCGGCTTCGTGCAGTGGCGCTTCGGCGGCGACGTCTCGAACGTCCCCAACCACCTGCGCGACCTGACGCTCTGGAACCTCAATGCCACGCGGGCGAAGCACGACTTCGGCGGCGGGGTGTTCAAGTGGTGGCTTCCGAACAACGACTGGTGGAAGATCATGCCGCCGATCATCGTGGGCTTCCACGGCGCCGCGGTCAACTTCGGCGTCTACTCCGAGGCTGCCGGCGGCTGGGCCGAGTCGGAGTCGAGCGACGAGCTGCAGACGCTCTACCTCGAAAGCAACGGCACGCCCGTCGAGCCGCAGTCGCTCTACGAGGCGCAGCTGCGCGAACGTCTCGGGTATGTGCCCGGATGGCTCAATTCACTGAAATAAATAACAATATGCGATAAACATTATGAAAAAGTATCTGATCCTGTTCTTCGTCGCGCTGGCTGCCTCTTTCCAGTCGTGCGACAACAACGACGACCTGTGGGATGCGATCGACGACCTGAAGAGCCGCGTGCAGGCGCTCGAAACGCAGGTCGACGCGCTCAACGGCAACATCGAGGCCCTGCAGGCGCTCTACGGCGGCGCCACGATCTCCGAGGTCGAGGTCGTCGACGGCAAGTATGTGATTACGCTGACCAACGGCGAGACCATCGAACTCGTCCAGGGCAGCGAGGCCGAGGCGGTGATTCCCGTCATCGGCATCGACGAGAACGGCATGTGGCAGGTGAGCTACGACGGCGGCAAGACCTTCACGTCGCTGGGCGTGAAGGCCGAGGCCGAGGACGGCGTGACGCCGCAGTTCCGCGTCGACGAGACGACGGGCTGCTGGCAGGTGAGCTACGACGGCGGCAAGACCTACGACAACGTGCTCGACACGGCCGGCAATCCCGTCAAGGCGGTGGGCTCGAACGAGGTGACCGACAAGTTCTTCGAGGCGGTGCGCATCGAGGGTGACTGCCTCTACATCAAGCTGCTCGACGGCCGCGAGATGCTCATCCCCATCCTGAAGGACTTCCTCTGCCAGATCGTCACTCCGACCGAGGGCGTGCAGCTCTTCGATGCAGGTGCGACCAAGCGCTTCGAGGTGAAGATGACGGGTGTCGACCAGACGATCGTGACGGCTCCCGAGGGGTGGACGGCCCGTCTGACCGAGGCGGTCGAGGGTGTGGCCGAACTCGTCGTGACGGCTCCGGCCTCCGGGACGCGCGCCACGGCCAACTCCGAGCAGGATGTGGCCATTCTGGCCGTGTCGGGCAAGTATTCGTGCATCTCGAAGATCCAGGTAGAGTGCACGGGCGCCGAGGCCGTGGCTCCGACGGTGGAGGTCGCCCTCTCCGGGACGGTGGTCCCGACCGCTTCGACGCTGACCTTCGACGTGACGGTATCGGCCAATGCCGACGGCTGGAAGTACCTCTGCCTCGAATCGACCGAGGAGGCTCCCGATGCCGCGAAGGTGCTGTCCGACGGTACGGCGGTCGTGGGTTCCTCGGTGACGGTCGAGGGGCTGAAGGCCGAGACGGCCTATACGATCTACGTGGTGGCCTATGCCGGCGAGCTCTTCAGCGAAGTGGTCTCGGCGGAGGGAACGACGGCTGCCGAGGCGCTCGATCCCAGCGACTACTACGTGTCGGGTGTCGAGATCGAAGGGGTGGTCTACAGCCAGGATTCGGAGAGGCTCAAGCTCGTTACGGCGGAGAATCCCGATACGGAACTGGCCTTGAGCAGTACGCTTTCGGTCTATTTCCTCGACGGCGGCGAGGCGAACAATTCGTTTGCCATCACCACGGCGAACAACTACATGCAGAACGACGCCGTCTTCATCGGCCGTTATGCCGACCGCAAGACCAAGCTCAACCTGAAAAACCAGTTCCACCTGCGCAACCGCGATGCCGTCTTCGCCTTCAAGAACCTCGAAATCGACATGCGCAACGGCGCCAACTCGCAGCTCTTCACCATGACGAACGACGTCGGCGGTGCCCGGACGCTGATCTTCGAGGATTGCGACATCACCTTCGGCAACGGCAAGAGCCTGCTCGCATCGTACAGCTCGACGAAGGAGGGTTCGTATGTCGAGAACATCATCTTCCGCAACTGCAAGCTGCGCTATGAGCCGGGTACGGAGACCTCCTACGCGCTCTTCAAGCTCACGGAGCACCTCAAGAGCGGCCTTTCGGGCTTCAGGACGATGGTCTTCGAGAACAACGTGCTCTATTCGCGCATGGGTGAAAACGTAAGCTCCGCCTTTACGCTGCTCTTCCAGACGCACCAGGCTTCGCTTACGGGCTCGCTCTCCAACCTGAGCATCACCTGCACGAACAACACTTTCGTGGATCTGATCAGCTATGGCAGCGGTGCCTCCAACCCGGCCGGTATGGGTTCGGCCTACTTCCAGATGGACCAGATCGGTTCGGTTCTCTTCTCGAAGAACGTCCTCTACGCTACAGCGGCAAAGTATGTCTCCATCATGCGTGTGACCTACGATTACAATACGAACGGTCCGTGGCCGAATATCGACCTCGACAAGGCGGGCAACATCGTATACGGCACCAGCGGCTGGAAGATGTACTTCGACGGAAGCAACAACCCGACGTCGTACTATCCCGAGAAGGGCACCTATTCCAAGAAGACCGAGAGTCCGCTGTCGACGAACGATCCGGCAACCGGCACGTTTGTCGTGGCTGCGGAGTATGCGGGATACGGTGCAACGCTCGAATAGTCCCGATACCGATGTGAAAAAGGGCTGTCCGCATTGCGGACAGCCCTTTTTTGTCGGAGTTCGGCTGCGGTCCGGACCGGTTCGGGCCGCTGCCGCATGTCGTCTGCGGCGGATCAGTCGATCGAGCTGGTCAGCACCTTCATGTTCTCCTCGGGCGTGAAGCGCAGCGAGGTGGCGGTGGCGGGCACGAGCACCGTCTCGCCCTGGTGCACCGGAACGGTGTTGCCCTCGCTGTCGGTGAGCGTGCCGCGGCCCTCGATGCAGATCACGACGAGGAACGAATCCTTCGCCGTCCGGTCGAGCGTGTACTCCTTCGTCAGGTCGAAGAGCGTCGTGGTGAAGTAGGGGCACGACACGAGCTCGACGGGGCGGTTCTTGGCCGTTTCGTAGTGCGTGCGGTAGTCGGGAAGCACGGTGTAGTCGATGGCCTCCTTCGCCAGCTCGGTGTGCAGCTCGCGGGGCTTGCCGTCGGCACCCACGCGGCCGTAGTCGTAGATGCGGTAGGTGATGTTCGACGTCTGCTGGATCTCGGCGATGAACGACCCGGCGCCGATGGCGTGCACGCGGCCCGCCGGCAGGAAGAAGACGTCGCCCGGGGCGATGCGGTAGTCGGTCAGGATGTCCGTGATGGTGTGGTTCGCGACGCTGGCTTCGTACTGCTCGGGCGTCACCTGCTTTGCGAAGCCCGAACGCAGGTGGGCACCTTCGTCCGTCGCCACGACGTACCACATCTCGGTCTTGCCCTTCGAGTGGTGGCGCTCCCAGGCCAGCTTGTCGTTCGGATGCACCTGGATCGAGAGGTCCTGCCGTGCGTCGATGAACTTGATGAGCAGCGGAAACTCCTCTCCGAAGCGCTCGAAGTTCTTTTTGCCGAGCAGTTTCGCCCCGTCGCGGGCGATCAGCGCGGGCAGCGTCATGCCGGCGTCGGGACCTTCGGCCACGACCGACTCGTCGCCCTTGACGCCCGACAGCTCCCAGCTCTCGCCGACGGAGTGCTGGTCGGTTTTGATCTGCTTGTAGGGCACGATCTTCTCGCCGCCCCAGATGATGGTTTTCAGAATGGGTTTGAACTTGTACATGACTCGTCTGTATCTTTTGAAATCTTTGTTTCCTCTCTTTTTGTCGCGCCCGCCGGGGATCCGTCCGTCGTGCCTGCCGGGGCCGCTTTTGCCTTCGCCCGGGTCTTCGCCGGAGTCCCTTCTTTTGACCTTTCGGGGCGTTTTGACGCGATTACTGCTCCTTGCCGGCCTCCTGGTCCAGCTGGCTCAACGCAAAGGCGTAGGCGCCGACCGAGATGGCCTTGCTGGCTCCGAGCTTCGAGATCATGACGCCGACGCGCTTCTGCGGGTCGTAGGCCACATAGCGGTCCGTACCGTAGACCTTCAGCGTGCGCAGGTCACCCTTGGCGAAGGCGGCGAACTCCTCGTCGTTGTCCAGGTCGTAGACCTTCATCTGGACGCGGTTGAGCTCGTTGCCATTCAGCTGGTGAATCTTTGCGCGCAGTTCGCGCAGCAGGCTCGGCATGATGTAGCGCCGGGCTGCGGTGATGCCGCCGCCGATGACGATCAGTCCGTCGACGAGCGTCACGGCCGTAGCCATGGCGTCGCCGGCCACCTCGCCCAGCTCGGCAAAGGCCTTCTTCGCCGCTTCGGCGTCGCCCTCGCGCGTGCCGTCGGCGATCTCGCAGATGTCCTTCGGCTCGAGTCCGTGGTCGGGATTGCCCGTCAGCTCGCCGTAGACGCGCTTGATGGCACGCACGGCCACGCCGTCCTCGACGATGATGTCGGGCATCTTCTTGTGGCGCAGGCAGAAGGTCTCGACGCAGGAGTTGTCGCCGCGGTTGAGGCGGTTGTCGATGACCATGCCGATGCCGAATCCCGTACCGAAGGTGTACCCGAGCAGGTTCCTGTAGCGTTTCGAGCTGCCGAGTGCTTCGAGCCGGGCGTTGACCTCGGGCAGGGCGCCGCCCAGCGCCTCACCGAAGGCGAACAGGTCGCCGTCGTTGTTGATGAAGACCGGGATGCCGAATTTCGCCTCGAGGAAGGGGCCGAGGGCTACGCCGTCGCGGAACGACGGGAAGTTGGGCAGGTAGCCGCCGATGATGCCGTTGGGGTAGTCGGCCGGACCGGGGAAGGCGAAGCTGATAGCCACGGGCTTCTCGGGCACGCGGGCCATGATCTGACGGAAGCCTTCGACCATCGTGGCGAGGCACTTGTCCAGGTTGTCGGCATTCGACGGGAGGGTGATGGGATCGACAATGAATTTGTTGGCCTGCATGGCTCCGAACACGAGGTTCGTGCCGCCGGCGTCGAGCGTGATGACCACTCGATTATCGTAATCGTACATGACACAGGTGTATTTAGGTTCGTATGAAAAAAAGAGAGCAAGTTTTGCTTGCTCTCTTTTAGTACCCCCCCAGGGGCTCGAACCCTGGACCCCAACATTAAGAGTGTCGTGCTCTACCAACTGAGCTAGAGAGGCATCAATCATTCGTGATTGCGAGTGCAAAGGTAGCTATAATTTTTATATCTCCAAATAAAACCGGAAAAAATTTTCAAAAAAATGTGTTTTTTGCTCCGAAAGTCCCTTTTTGCCCCGGAATCGGGAGCTTTTCTGTTCCGCACCTGTAATTATGGACCGCATGTGCCGGCCGCCCGCGCCGTCCGATCCTGCGCCCCGGGCCGACATGCCGGTCCGGCGGCCGGGATCAGTCCAGCAGCAGCGGATCGTCGTTCCACTCGCCCGCGGCGTCGGGGTAGATGATCGGCCGAGAATCGCCGTAGCGCTTCAGATTCAGGTAGCTCTCGTAGAGGTTGATGCCGTTCGACGACATGCTGGCCAGCGAGAAGGCGATCACCGACGGGTGGCGCTTGGTCGTGTGGTAGCTGTCCCCGGTGCGTTCGATGTAGGCGGCCTGCCAGACCGGGTCGTTCGAGGGGTTGCCCTCCTTGCGGCGCGAGGCGCCGCTTTTGCTGGAGTCGATCGGGGCCTGGGCGACGACGTAGACGCCCTGGATGTCGCACATCTCCAGCAGCTCGGGCGAGATGTATCCGGGCATGAACTTCAGGGTGTTGAAGCCCAGTTCGCGCAGCCGGGCCAGCAGGTTGGCGCTGACGATCTGCGGATTGATCTCGTAGGCGTGCAGGCGCACCGGCTGGCCGTTGATCGTCATGTGGCCCTGCGGGTCGGTGGCGACGGTGCGGAAGCCGAGCAGCAGCTCGAGGTATTCGCCGAAGCGCCCCTCGTGCTGTGTCTTCAGGCGCAGCGTGTAGAGCGTCGGCAGCTCGGCGCTCCAGAGCAGCTGGGCCGGAATGCGGGTCACGAAACGCAGCGTATCCTCGCGGCGCATGTCGAGCGTCAGCTCCTTGTATCCCGTGGCGGCGGTCTCGCCCGACGGTGTCAGCAGATCGTAGTAGATGCGCGAGGTGCGCGGATTGAGGGCGCTGCTCTTCACGACGATGCCCACCTCGGCCACGGCCGTGCCGTCGCCGTCGTTGCTTGGCCAGCACTTCGTCAGGACGTCGCGCACGCGCATCGTCGGTTGGCTCATGATCCACGTGTCCGTGACACCGGGGGCTGCTCCGGCCTCCTTCCAGCTTTCGAGCGGCGCCGCGTCGGAGGGTTGGGTGAGGATCAGGTCCAGCCGGTTGCGGCCCTCGCGGACATAGCGCGTGAGGTTGAACTCCGCCGGGGTGTTGCCGTCGGCGTTGCGGGCCACGCGCCGTCCGTTGACGAGTACCTCATAGGGCACCGAGGCCGAGCCGACGTGGAAGAGCACCTGCCGGTTGGCCCAGACGAACGGTACGGTGAAGGGCGTCGAGAGCGTGTCGCTCTGGCGCGCCCACTGGGTGATGCGCGTGAAATAGCGGTTGTTGCCGCCGTCGGCCGCCGTGGCCGCCTCGGCCGTGGGGTAGGCGATCACTTCGCAGCGCGGCTGTTCGCGCCCTTCCGAGGGGGCGCAGGGCTGTGCGGCGAGGCCCCAGCACGAAAAAATGGCTGCAATCGCAAATACTCTTCGCATAAGTTTCGTATATTTACCGGATAAAGATACGAATTTTTTCGATACGTCAATGCTCCGGCTCCCCAAACTCAATTTTCCTGCCATTCGGCTGCGCGCCCGGCGGCAGGGCGCGCAGGTCGAAATCTGGGACGCGCTGCGCGGGCAGTACCTCGTGCTGACGCCCGAGGAGTGGGTGCGGCAGCACCTCGTGGCCTACCTCGTGTCGCACTGCGGGGCGCAGCCCGGACGTATCGTGGCCGAATATGCCGTGGCGCTCAACGGCCAGCCGCAGCGGGCGGATGTCGTCGTCGTGGACGACGGCGGGCGGCCGCTGCTCGTCGCCGAATGCAAGGCCCCCGGGGTGCCGGTCAACGAAAAGGTCCTCTCGCAGGTCGTGCGCTACAACTCGGTGCTCGGAGCGCGGTATGTCGTGCTGACGAACGGACGCGTGCACGGCTGTTACGAGTGCCGCGACGGCCGCTACGTGCCGCTCGCGCACTTTCCCGACCTGACCGCCGGAGCGTAGCTCACAGGTTGCGGAAGTGGCTGTCGATGTAGTTCTGGAAGGCCTCCTTGTAGTTTTCGCCGATGGGGACATACTCCGTCTCGCCGAGGAAGATGCGCCCCTTGACGTAGGACTTGATGCAGCGCAGGTTGACGATGTAGGAGCGGTGCACGCGCATGAAGGAGTCCGACGGCAGGGCCGCCTCCATGTTCTTCAGCCGGAAGAGCGTCGTGATCGTCGTGCCGTCCGCGAGGTGCATGCGGACGTATTCGCCCTCGCTCTCGAGGTAGACGATGTCGGCGATGCGTACGAGCGAGACCTTGTAGTCGGCCTTCACGGAGATGTATTCACGGTCCTTGGGCAGCGCTTCGGTCTCTTCGTCGGAGCCGGTCGTGCGGGGGCGGTGGAGCAGTTCGTAGAGCGACTGCGCCTTTGCTGCCGAGCGGCTGAAGTCGGCGAAGCTGTAGGGTTTGAGCAGGTAGTCGATGGCGTCGAGCCGAAACCCCTCGACGGCATACTCCGAATAGGCCGTCGTGAAGATCACCATCGGCCGCTCGTGCAGCGTGCGCACGAAATCCACCCCGTTCAGATCGGGCATGTTGATGTCCAGAAAGATCAGATCGACGGCCTGTCCGGCGAGCAGCTGCTGCGCCTCGAGGGCGTTGTGGCAGGTGCCCGCCAGCTCCAGATAGGGAGTCTTCGAGATGTAGTTCTTGAGTTTCTGCAGGGCCAGGGGCTCGTCGTCCACGGCGATACACTTAAGCATGGCGCGTCGGTATTATCAGGTTAGCGGTATAGGTGTCGGTCTCTTCGCGGATCTCGAGCGAGTAGTTCTCCTCGCCATAGATGAGCGCCAGGCGCTTGCGGACGTTCTCTAGCCCGATGCCCGGGCCGTGCTGCCGTGCACCGCCGTGGCGGCTGTTGATCACCGTGCAGCGCACGCGGCCCTTCGTGTAGGCGACCGTCAGGCGGATGAACGACGGGCGGTTGTAGCTGATGCCGTGCTTGAAGGCGTTCTCCACGAAGACGATCAGCAGCAGTGGCGGGATCGAGACCTGCTCGGGCAGGTCGTGCGGATACTCCACGCGGATGTCCACCGTGTCTGTGTAGCGGATGCGCATCAGTTCGATGTAGTTTTGCAGGAACTGGAGGTCCTTGTTGAGCGGGATGAGCTCGCGCCCCGAGTCGTAGAGCACGTAGCGCATCATCTTGGAGAGCTCGATGACCGCACTCTTCGCACACTCCGTGTCGATGTCGATCAGGGCGTGGATGTTGTTGAGCGTGTTCATGAAGAAGTGCGGGTTGATCTGGTACTTCAGGTAGTCCATCTCGGCCTGGAGGTTCTGCCGCTTGAGCTCCTCCATCTTCTGCTCGTCGCGCATCGACTGGTAGATGAGCTTGATGCCCGTGTTGGCGCCCGTCATGAAGAAGCCCAGCACGACGTTCCAGTAGATCTCCAGATTCGAGAACGACGCCTTGCGGTAGGCATCGACCGCCTCGGGGGTGCCCTGCAGGGCGAGGTGGTCCGACAGCCGTTCCTCGTAGAGGTAGACGATCCAGAAGACGAGGATGATGAGCGCGATGTCGCACAGGACGTAGGCCTTGTAGTGGCGGCGGAGCATCAGCCGCGGCGCCAGCAGGTAGTTGTGGATGATGAAGATGACGAGGTAGGGGGCGATCTGCCGCCAGGCGATGAGCACGTTCTCGAGGTTGATGTGCAGCTCGGACATCATCTGCGAGTTGAGCACTGGCACGAGGATGATGGCCGCCCATACCATGAGGTAGAGCAGGTTTTCGCCGATGGCCTGTTTGCGGAGAACTCTCATGGGAGCAAAGATACGGAAAAATCCATGGAAAACGCTCCCGACTTCGGCTGATATTTCCTTTTGTCCGGTCGCAGCCTCACTCCTGAAACTCCCAATATTCTTTCAATACGATTCCGTCGCACGCATTCAGCAGTTTCAGCAGTCCGGGCTTGTGCTCCAGCCCGACCAGAACCAGCAGCCGTTTGCCGGGACAGGCTTCGGCCATCCGCCGGATATTGGCCGCCATCACCCCGTTGCGCTCATACCAGCGGGAGGACCATATCCGGACAAAGTCCCGCCAGCGGCCGAGCTGCGGCTCGCTCTCCACGATGGAGACCAACTTTTGGTAAAGTATGTACTCGCGGAGCGTCAGGTATCCCATCGTCATGCTGGAATTCATGTCCCGGGGGGAAGCGAATTGCATGTCGTTGTAGTTCATCACCTGGAGAATCAGCTCCATGTCCTCCCGGTCCTTCCGGCTCAGCCGGTCCGCCCGATACAGGGCCAGCGCGTCGCGCCACATGCTGTCCTGCCGTTCAAAGTAGCGGTGCGCACGATACCATTCGTTCCGGCCCGTGATCTCGAAAGGACGCAAATCCACGCCCCGCTCCTGCTGATAGCGGTGCGCCGCGATGGTTTCGTTCGTCGACAGCAGGTCGGGATACCGCTCCAGGTCGAAGCGGAAGTTCCGGTCGAAAAAGGAGGAGTCCAGTTCCATCAGCACCACGTCGGGTTGTACCCGCGACAGGATGACATGGACGCTGTCGCTGTTGAAGTAAGCGCAGGGTTCGTGTCGGGTTCCCACCAGGCACACTTCGGTTTGCCCTGCCGCCCGTCCGAGGCCGCAAAGCAAAACCAGACAAACCAACAGCCCTTTTTTCATGCTTTTCCTTGTATGCGGTTGTTCCTAATTGATTGGGACGGCCTGTTTGTGGGCCGTCCCAATCCTGCGACTCTTCCCGACGCCCGCGACGGCTACTTGTTCAGCAGCGACGGGCTGTAGAGGTAGCGCTTGATGCTCCGCTTCGGGGTCTTCTCGAACTCCGTGGGGTAGAGGACGATCTCGGCCACCCGTTCGTAGGCGGCCAGCTGCGTGTTGAGCTCCTTGAGGTTGTTCTGCATGATTTCTGGCAGGTCGTTCTTGTCGACCCCCTCGGCCTCGGCCTGCTCGTAGTCGGGGACGACCATCGCGCGCAGGCGTCCCTCGCCGACGTCGATCACGAGCGATTCGAGTACGAGATACATGTTGTTGAGCTTGTCCTCGATCTCCTCGGGGTAGATGTTCTGTCCGTTGCCCGAGAGGATCATCGTCTTCGAGCGGCCGCGGATGTAGAGCGTTCCGTCGGGGTCCATCGTGGCCATGTCGCCCGTGTGGAGCCAGCCGTCCGCGTCGAGCACCTTCTGCGTGTCCTTGTCGTTCTTGTAGTACCCCTTCATGACGTGCTCGCCGCGCACGAGGATCTCGCCGGCCGTGTGCTCCGGGTCCGGGGAGTCGATCTTCACCTCGAGCATCTCCCGGATGTAGCGGCCGCACGACCCCGACTTGAACTCGTTGTCGGGCGTGAAGCTGATGAGCGGGGCGCATTCGGTCATGCCGTAGCCGATCGTGATCGGGAAGTGGATCTTCATGAGGAAGGTCTCGGTCTCCTGATTCATCGGGGCGCCGCCGACGATGAAGATCGCGACGTTGCCGCCGAAGGCGTCCATGAGCTTCTTGCGGATGACCGAATAGATGGCCGTGTTCAGGAGCGGAATCTTCACGGCGATCGACATGGGTCCCTTTTCGAGCATCGGGAGTACCTGCTTGCGGTAGACCTTTTCGAGGATCATCGGCACGCAGCAGATCACCGTGG
>ERZ824600.1098-NODE-1098-length-35652-cov-14.374217_pt1 | contig 35652 bp, 29 predicted proteins | sample MGYA00519933_ERZ824600 | MGnify/ENA primary metagenome ERZ824600 (study PRJEB31778, sample SAMEA3449178) | human gut metagenome | biome: human gut; feature: human-associated habitat; material: faeces | place: United Kingdom | collected 2010/2012 ... | reverse complement strand
GGTGAAGCTGCTGCTCCAGCCGGTCTTTCAGCAGTGCACGTTCCGCAGCAAGATCATCCACAATCGCAATTCTCATGCAGGGTTCTCTCCTTGTGCTTGAATTCCAAGATAATTATATCACAGCGTGTCGAGGATGACAAAGAACCGCTGTCGGAATTCGTGCCAAAATCGCCCCTTTCGTGCTACGGCGCTTGAAAAAACCGAATGGCCTTTTTATACTGAGCGCAAGCAAAATGCCAAATCGGATGAAGGAAGGAGGGAAATCTGTGTATCGTATTGCCGTGCTGGCAGAACAGGAAGCAGAGCGGCAGCGCTACGCCGAGCAAATTACCCGGTTTTGTGAAGCGAAGGGGCTGTTTCCGCAGGTCATGCAATATGACGATCAGGAACGTTTTTTTGAAACGTCGCAGAAAGATGCTCCAACCAATGCCGTCATTGCACTTTCTGGGGTGGCAGGATTGAATGCAGCGGAGCACCTTCGTTCCTTATGCCCCGCGTGCCGGATGATCTGGTGCAGCGACTTGGATTTCTCCCTTCACGCCTTCCGGCTGCGGGCCGACTATTTCCTGATGAAGCCGGTTTCCGAAGAAGCATTCCAGCGAGGACTGAATGCCTGGATTGAATAAACGGGCATCGAACCAAACCGAGACAACAAGCACAAAAATGGAGGATATCAATGAAAAAGAAAAAGTTACAATGTTCTGTACCAACCCTTCTGCTGGCCGGTGTGTTGTGCCTGACATTGGCGGCCTGCGGTGCGAAGCAGTCTTCCGACATGCTTGCATCGGATACAGACTCCGCGGCAAACGTCGCCCTGCCGGTAAAGGCCATGAATGCCAAATGTGTTGACGAAAACCCCTATATGGCAAAGAGCGACGCCAACATTCACCACGACGGCTACAATACCGACTCTACGGATGAAGTCCTGCCGCTTGGCATCTATCCGGAGATCAATGTTTCCTATGAAAAAACCAACGCGAACGCTTCGCCTGCCATTTACTTTGACAGCTACGGCCACGCAGTCGTTCCGCTGCTCGGTGGCATCGCCATCCGCGATCTGAACGCGGAGGAAACCACGACGCTGGGCTATTTCTCCCCAAAGCAGCATGACGGCGGCGGTTACGTCATCCAGAGCTCCTATACGTTCCTGGACTCGAAAAACCGCATCGTCTGCCCCACCAGCAACAACCATGTGCTGATGCTGCGGGCAACCGATGAAGCAGGAAACGTCCTGCCTGAATTTGAAAAGGTACTGGACATTGACATCAAGGCGGCAGCCGAGGCTGCGCTCGGCAAGGAGCTGACGCAGAATCTTCTTTCCGTGGTCTTTGACTACGACGGCAACCTCTGGTTTGCCACCGGCGGCTTCCGCATCTATCCCGAGCGTGAGCAGCAGGGCGTGCTCGGCTACATCGCCCACTCGGCGATCGAGGCGATCCTGAACGGAGAGCAGGCCGACCTTTCGAAGGCCGTCTTCGTCTACGGGCTGGCGCTCGGCGAGGGCGCGGAAAACGGGATTGCCGCCTCCAAGGACGGCGCGGTCATCCTGACAAACCAGAACTGCTATCTGCTGCGTGCCAATAACGGTGTCGAGGCTGTCTGGTGCACACCGTATGAGAGCGTCGGCGCGAAGGTCAGCGGCGAAAACGACAAGACCACCGGCGGCGGTCTTGCCTGGGGCGGCGGCTGCTCCCCGTCGCTGACGCCGGATCTTGTGATGTTCACCGACAACGCAGACCCCGTCAAGCTGCTGGCGCTCGATATGAAGACCGGTGAGATCGTTGCAAGCATGCCGGTGCTGGACGATCTGCCCGAGGGCTATCAGGTGGCGATTGAAAACTCTGCCATCGTCTATGACGACAGCGAGGGCACCGTCAGCACCATCGTGTGCAACTGGTTCGGCGCAGGTAGCGCAGGCCTTGCCAATCCCAACAGTGACTCTTCTATCCAGAGCTACGCCAACATCTATGACATGAACTGGCTGACAAAGGGCAACTGCATGATCGCGCCCGGCGTCGAACGTGTCGATACGGTCAAAACCGATTCCGGCTATGAGATGAAAAGCGTCTGGTGCCGAAATGACTTGAGCGATACATCGATTATGAAACTCTCCACCGCAACCGGCTATATTTACGGCTATGTGCAGGATCTGGAAAGCGGCATGTGGCAGTACATCATTCTGGACTTTGCCACCGGCGAGACGGTATTCACCATGGACGTCTCCAACAAATATGGCTACAATAACATGGCTATCGGTATGTATGCCGGAAACAGCGGCAACGCGCTCTACTGCCCGACGGGCTATCTGGAGCTGCTCAGATTACAGGATCGCTTCGCCTATCTGCCCGAAATGCCCTACCGAGAGGTCGATCTCGATAAGGCCGCGCGGAACGTACTGACACAGGAACAGTTTGAGCAGGCCGGCGGCGAAGGTACGGTCGCCAGCTGGCGCAATACTGTGACGGTCGAAAATGTTCATCCCAACACGACGGTCTCGTTCCGGATGAACAATCTTTCCGGAAGCGCCGCTGATTTGAAGCTCTATGCCTACGGTGCAGACGGAAAGCTGGCGGAGGTCAGCAAAGAGCTGTGGACGATCACGGATGAAGCCGGGACTGGCGTGGATACCCTGGCCGACGGCACACTGTATGAACTGCGTGTCAGCGTCCCAGACGGCGGTGCGTTCGACCTGAGCGAGGCGGAAAAGGAGATCATCATTTCCGTTGTGCTTGCGAAGTAAGACTCAAGTCTACAATTCCTGCCGCAGCCGGATCGCGGAGGTGATGGGAAGATATCTATGCGGGAGTGAATTTGCGCGCTATTCCGTCGAAACGGGGACCAAGTCCCGGATTGCTCAGGACGCTGTCCGGCAGCGCTGATTGCGTCTAGCCAGAATGTAAAAGCGAACGGATCGTGGATGACCCGTTCGCTTTTTGGCCGTATCGCAGGATGTTTCAGATCTCAGCATCCAGCAGTTCTGCCTGGGACAGCCGGCAAAATTCCAGCCCATCCTGGGTGCAGATCTCGAAGGTTCCGGTGACGGTGATGGGGGCTCCCAATTCCGGATAGTCCTCAGGGTAGGCGCGGCTTTCGGCGAGGTCAAAGGGAATTCCCTGGGCGCAGCAGGCGGCGGCGTCCTGGATGATGCAGGCGAAAACCGTGCCGCCGTCCTCCAGAGTACCCTCCTGGGCGTAGAGCTTGCCGGTGCTGAAAATGCCCTGCATCTTTACGGTTTTGCCCACATAGTCCTCGGGGTGTGTAGTCATGTTGAAAACCTCCGCAAAGACCATGGTGCTGCTCATGGCGGTCAGGTCGATGAAGTCTCCGGTGGAAGCGCCCGCGTCATCGGCAGCGGTTTCTTCGGCAGCCGGGGCGGGCAGGGTGCTGCTCTGGGCGGCGGCGGATGGGGAGGTGGGCATCTGGGCTTCCGGCGCTTCGGCGGCCTGACGGCTGCAGGCGCTGAGGGTCAGCAGGGCGGCCAGAAAAAGGGGGAGCATTTTTTTCATTTGGTTTTACCTCCAAGGAAACGTCCCAAAAGGGAGACGATGAGAAACATTCCGATATCCGCGGCCACGATGGTGGAGCCCACGGGGGTCCCGGCCAAAATGGCAATCAGGATTCCCAGTACGGCGCAGAATACCGACAGCAGCACCGCGCAAACCGTCACCGACCGAAAGCTCCGGAACAGCTGCATGGCGGACAGGGCGGGGAAGATGATCAGGGCGGAGATCAGCAGAGAGCCCACCAGATTCATGGCCAGAACGATGACAATGGCCACCACAACGGCGATGAGCAGGTTGTATAGTTCCACCTGGGTTCCGGCTGCCTTGGCAAAGGCTTCGTCGAAGGTCACGGCAAAGATTTTGTTGTAAAACAGGAAAAACAGAGCAACCACCAGCGCGGACATTCCCACGCAAAGCCATACCTCGCTCCGGGACAATGTGAGAATGGAGGTGGAGCCGAACAGGGTGCTGCACACATCCCCGGAGAGGTTGGAAGAGGTGGAGAAAATGTTCATCAGCAGGTAGCCAACGGCCAGCGCGCCTGTGGAAATCATGGCCATTGCCGCGTCGCCTTGGATTTTGGTATTCTGTCCGGTGCGCAGAAGCAGCACGGCGCTGAGCACCGTTATGACCATGACCAGGGGCATCTCATTGGAAATTTGCAGTACCCCGGCAATGGCCATGGCCCCGAAGGCCACGTGGGAAAGACCGTCGCCAATGAAGGAGAAGCGTTTCAGCACCAGCGTCACCCCCAGCAGGGACGAGCAGAAGGCGATCAGCACCCCAACCACCAGCGCGTAGCGGACAAAGGGATAGGTCCAGTACAGGGCGAGTTTTGCAAAAATTGCCGTCATAGTGCGCAGCCCCCTTTCCCGGAGCGGAACAGCTGCCCCTGGGGGCTTTCCAGGTAGGCCTGCTTGGTTCCGAAGAAAACTGCGTCGCCGATGTGCAGAATGTGGCTTGCGTATCGAAGGGCTGCGGCAATATCGTGGGAGATCATGAGAATGGTGATGCCGTCCTCCCGGTTGAGCTGTTCGATGAGACCGTATAGCTCCGCCGTGACCTTGGGGTCAAGGCCGGAAACCGGCTCATCCAGAAGCAGCATTTTCCGGGTCGCGCACAGAGCCCGGGCCAGCAGCACCCGCTGCTGCTGACCGCCGGAGAGCTCCCGATAGCACCGCCCCGCAAGCGCATCCAGCTGCATTTTGTGGATGTTCTCCGCCGCAAGGCGTTTTTCCGCCCTGTTATAAAAGGGCCGCAGGCCGCAGCGGCCCTGGCAGCCGGAGAGAACGATCTCCCTTACGGAGGCCGGGAAGTCCCGCTGCACCTGGGTTTGCTGGGGCAGATAGCCGATTTCGTTTCGTTGCAGGCCGTCGCCGGTGAGAATGCTGCCGCCGATTGGGGGCTGTAGGCCGAGAAGGGTTTTCATAAGGGTGGTCTTGCCGGAGCCGTTTTCGCCAACAATGCAGAGGTAGTCGCCTGCAAAAATTTCAAAGCTGAGATTTTGCAGAACGGGCTTTCCCTCGTAGCCGACGCTGAGATTTTGACAGGAAAGCAGCGCCATCATTCCGCCTCCTGTCCCAGGGCCTTTTTCAGCACGGAAAGGTTTTTCTCCATAATGGAGAGGTAGCTTACGCCGCTTGATGCGTCATTTGCGGTGACGGCCTGCATGGAGTCCATGGTCAAAACCTGCTGATTTTTCTGGGCGGTATTCTGCACGATGGTTTCGGCAATCTTGTGCTGGGTGCCCTCTATGGTCAGCACGCAGGGCAGCCCCAGCGCGTCCATCTTCCCGGCAAGGAAGGAGACGGTCTCAAAGCTGGCCTCTGTTTCGGCAGAGCAGCCCGGGAAGGCGGCATAGTAGTCGAGCCCGTAGTCATCCGCCAGATAGCGGAAGGGGAAGCGGTCGCCGAAGAGAAGGGTTTTGTACTTCCCACTGTCCACAGCCGCCCGGTATTCGCCGTCCAGGGCGGAGAGCTTTTCCACGTAGGCTGCGGCGTTTGCAGCGTAGGTATCCTTCCGGGCCGGGTCGGATTCCTGCAGGGCCTCGGAAATGGCGGCCACCAGCACCTGGGCATTTTTCAGAGACAGCCAGATGTGCTCGTCATACTCCGCCTCTTCCTCGTGGCCATGCTCCTCTTCCTCGTGGTCATGTTCCTCCTCCTGCATACCCTCTACGGTTTCTTCTGCCTTCGCGGAATCGCCCAGCACGTCCAGAAGCCGGATGACCTTCCGCTCCTTGTTGGGCGCATTTTTCAGAGCGTCATCCACCCAGCCGTCGGACTCGCCGCCGACATAGAGAAAGAGGTCGCAATCGGAAATTTTAACAATATCATCAACGGTTGGCTGATAGCTGTGCAGATCAACGCCGCTGTCCAGCAGCGTGGTTATCTCAGCGCGGTCAGTCTCGTCACCGAGGATTTCCCTGACCCAGTCGTATGCGGGGAAAATGGTCGTGACAATGTTCAGCTTATTGGATGCTGCGGAATCGTCCTGGGGGACACAGCCGGAAAGCACAGCTGCCGGAATCCAAAGCGCCAGCAGCAGCGCAAGTATTTTTTTCATAAGGTTTTTACCTCCAAATCGTAAAATGGGCGCAAAAATACAAGGGCAGCGGCAGCACCGCAAAAGCCTATCCGAAAACAGATAGACTACACCCTTGTAAAAAGCACCTATTTAATTGGAGAGCTTGACCTTGAGCGCTACAAGCGTAAAAGAGGGAATAACATCAACCCAGGCTGAAATGTAGTCATACAGCGCACGCCGGATCGCAGCAGCAAAAACCAGAGCGCACAGTGCCAGAGCAAAGCCCTTCAGCGTATTCTGGCAAATACCCATCTGAAGGCAGACGGGGCAGCCCTCGCCGATGCAGTCATGACCGGCTTCCTCAATGAGAAAAAGGGCGGCGCCCAGCAGAACCAAAAGCATGGCCGCGGCAATCAGCGCCGCCGCGATCCGTTTTTGCTTTGCCATATCGGCGCCCCCTTTCGAAACCGGAATTGGGGTTAGTATATTGGATTTGCGAAAGAATGTCAATACAAGAGCCAAAAGCAAATTGTAAACAATTTTTCCTCATTCGCCGGAATACACCAGATCAGCGCGCATATCCAGCTCTATGGGGGCGTATTTAGCTTGAATGGCCTCATACTCCGCCTGGGTGATGGGCCGCAGGGTGGCGTCCTGGCCGTCCGGGCTGCAGAACCAGGGGCATTCCGCGTTTTTCCCCGTATCATAGCGCAGGTAGTCCACAAGGATCGCATCTCCGTGTTCAACCTTGTAGAAGCCGGTGGCGCTGTTTCCGTCCAGATACTGTCGGGTGCAGGCAAAGCCGCCCTGGATAATGCTTATGTTTCTGCCGCATTCCAGAAGCTTTACCTGCCCGTCTTTCATGGCCAGCAGACCGTTCCAGTCTTTGTGGCTTAAGAAAAACTCGTCCTGACCGTCGCTGTCCAGATCGATCAGGCAATAGTGCCAGTCCTGGGCGTCAGCAAGGCCCGAAAAACTGGTGCGCAGGGCGTCGAAGCTTGTGTAGACGGTGTCCTCGCCTACGTTGCTGGTGGAAGAAGCATCCAGGGGGTACTGAGAAATGGGCGTGAGCGTTACGGGAACCCGGGTATAAGACCGGATGATTGCGTTGAATTCCTCCTGCGTGATTGGAATTGCGTTGGAACCGGGCCCGTCTTCGTACAGGTTCCAGGGGTGCTCCCGGTAATATTCAATGGTGGAATAAAAGACGCACTTGTCCCAGACATATTCCCCGTTTTCCGGTTTTGCAAAATGATAGGCGGTGCAATCCTGGGCCACAAACACATAGGCAAGAACATTGTCTTGACAGAGGTACATATAGGATGGGTGGAGGGAATAGTCAGAGGTTATGTCGGAAAGATAGCGGTTGGATTCCAGAAAAGCCCCGTAGTACATGACCGTGGGCGGCATGATCCTCTGCGTTCCGTCCTCCGTCTTGCAGTAAGCCTCCTGAATATACCCGTTTTCTCCGAGCAGCAGCTCCTCCACGCCGTCTCCGTTCAGGTCCGTCAGGCAGAAGCCCAGCTGGTTCGGATGGGTGCTGATCGTTAACCAGTCTTTGATTCGGGAATCGTAGCCCAGCTCCGCATAACCGTGGAGGCGTTTCTGGTACTGCTCTGCCCACGCTTTGTCATAGGCGGCCTGCCGGGCATCCGTCTGCGCCAGCGCTTCCGGAGAGACCTCCTGAGGCTGCACGGTGAAATCGAAGGCCTCGGCGTAGCTTTCCAGGGCCTCCTTTGTCCAGGTCCGGTCGTATTCCGTCAGATTTAAGTGGATCATATAGTCGCCCCCGTCTGCAAAGAGGGACGCACCGCTGACCCAGGTGCCATCTTCCGTTCCCTCTACGGAAACGATCAATACATCCGCGCCGTAGGAAGTCCTGTAGTTCCACTCCGTGAAATTCTCCTTCGGAATCATGGAATACACGTCGTTGAAGCTGTCCTTTCGAAAGGCGGAAAAGCTGAGCACCTCGCCATAGGGCCAGACGGCATCCGGCCCCGTCAGGGTCACGGTCCCTTCCGCGGTGAAGGAGCCGTCCGCATAGTACCGAAAGGCAAGGTCCGTTTCTGCCGGAACGCGGAGGATGCCCCGGATGCCCAGGGCCTGGCAGGCTGCCTCCGGATCGGGGTCACGGTGCATTTTTCCCAGCAGATTCAGGTGATATTTGGCACAGATTTCGTCCAGCTTATCCTTCATGGCCCGGGTGTAGAGCAGGTAGGCTTCGTATTCCTCTCCAAAGTCCTCGGAGAAGGCCTCTTCGGAATGGTAAATTTCATCATTGGGGTCATAGGTTTCCAGCCATTCGTACCATTCCTTCTGCGCCAGATATCCCGGCGTTCCTTCCACACCCTGCAGGGACAGCTTAAACCAGGTTTCGCTGCTTCCACTGCTGCCTGCTCGCTGCGCCTCACCAAAGGCCATATCCTGCAGATGGAGCACATAGAGGGTGGCGCACCCCACCAAAAGCAGAGCCAGGGCAACGATTGCCGCAATCAGCCACAGTCTTTTCCTGGGAAGCTGTCGCTTTTTCGGCGTCGCCTGTCGGAAGACTGCCGTGTCAACGATGTAGCGGTCCCGCACATCGTTGAGCCCTGTGAGAATATCCATTGCGTTCATACGTACCCCTCCTCGCTGAGCCGTTTCCGAAGCTTTCCTCTGGTCCTGTGGAGCATAGAGGCCACCTTGCTCTGGGTGAAACCGGTGGCGTGGACAATGGCCTCAATGGAATCCAAATACCAGTACCGGCACAGGAACACATTGCGCTCCGTTTCGGGCAGGTTTTCCAGAAAATCATTCAGAATCCGGGCAAGTTCCCGCTGGGTGATTTCTGCTTCTATATCCGAAGAAGCCGTGCATTCCCCCAACTCTTCCAAGGCCAGGATCGTTTCCTTTCCGCCCCGCTTCCGGGCGTTTAATCTGCGCCAGCGGTCTATGGAGATGTGGCGGGTGATTTTCCCCAGAAACGCATTCAGAAAATTGGGCTTTCTGGGCGGAATCAGATTCCAGGCCGCCAGATAGGTGTCGCTGACGCTTTCCTCCGAATCCTCTTTGGAAGAGAGAATGTTGTAGGCAATGCTGTAGCAGTAGCCGCCGTACTTCCTGTCCGTCTCCGCAATGGCCTGCTCCGAACGGGCAAAGAAGAGCTCGAGAATTCCTTGATCCTCCATGGGATCACCTCCTGTGGTTTGTCTTTCACCTATATAGGCGTAAAAGGGGAGGGGAATATTGCATGGGGAGAAGCTGGTTTTGAAAATATTTTACCATGGGGCAGGCCACGCTTCAAGTGGGACGGGGATCACTGCGGCTGACGAAAAGACTTTCTTTTTTTGTCGGTCCATGGTATACTTGGACTGCGGTTTCCGAAATTTGGGAATACCGCCGGACAGAGAACTTATACAACCGGGAGGAATAACCATGCGGGAGTACGCCTATTACACCCAGGTCCTGAAGGACCAACTGATTCCGGCCACCGGGTGCACCGAGCCCATCGCCCTGGCCTACGGCGCGGCCATGGCCTACAGGACCTTGGGTGCCGAGCCGGAGAGAATCACGGCGGCGGTCAGCGGCAGCATTATCAAAAACGTCAAAAGTGTGGTTGTGCCCAAGACCGGGGGGATGAAGGGCATCGAAACGGCCATTGCCGCCGGTGTGGTGGCCGGAAACCCGGATCTGGAGCTGGAGGTGCTGTCCGGCGCGCCGGAAAACACGGGGGCGCTGGCGAAGAAATTCCTGGAAAAGTGCCCCGTTACCGTGTGCCTTGCGGATTCGGATCGGATTTTTGACATTCAGATCACCATGTACGCCGGGAAGCACAGCGCCTTTGTGCGCATCGTGGATACCCACACCAATGTGGTGTCGGTCCGCCGGGACGAGACTGTCTTGAAGGAGCGGGAAATTCCCCGGCTTGCGGGGCAGGCGGAGAAGACCGCCATGCTGGAAATTACCAAAATTGTGGAGTATGCCAGAACCTGCCGCCTGGAGGACGTGGCGGAGACCATAGAATATCAGATTTCCTGCAACCAAAATCTTTCCCAGGAGGGCCTGAAGGGCAGCTGGGGGGCGGAAATCGGGCGGACGCTGCTGTCCGGGGAGAAAAACCCGGATGTAAAGCTCCGGGCCATGGCGGCGGCCGCCGCGGGCTCGGATGCCCGGATGAGCGGCTGTGAGCTGCCCGCCGTGATCAATTCCGGCAGCGGCAACCAGGGCCTGACCATCACCCTGCCCATTCTGGAATACGCGAAGGAATTAAATGCTTCCCATGAGCAGCTGATCCGGGCCCTGGTGCTGGCCAATCTGGTGGCGGTGCGCATCAAGCAGTCCATCGGCTACCTGTCCGCCTACTGCGGAGCGGTCTGCGCCGGTTGTGCCGCGGCGGCGGGAATTGCCTACCTGCATGGGGCGGACGAGGTCCTCATCAATCACACGGTGGTAAACGGCCTGGCGATTCTCTCCGGCACCATCTGCGACGGCGCGAAGCCCAGCTGTGCGGCCAAAATCGCCATGGCGGTGAACGCGGGCCTTTTGGGCTTTGAAATGGCCCGGAAGGGCAAGGAGTTCTCCGGCGGCGAGGGCATTGTCAAAAAGGGCATCGAAAACACCATCGAAAAGGTGGGCGTCCTGAGCCGAGAGGGCATGGGCGTCACCAACGAGGTCATTCTGGACATTATGGTGAAGGATTAAAAAGCGAAGAGAAGGAGCGAACGGGTTTTCATCCGTTCGCTCCTTCCTTGTGTGCCGTATCCGTAAAAAGAGAGTCTCTTAATTTCCCGGAGCCGGAAGCTTTGTCCCGTCCGCCAGGAGAATGTAGTCCAGCTTCTCCAAATCGATGGGCTCCACAAATTCGCTGTTCATGATTTCAACTCGGCTGCCGTCTTTCATGACGGCGTAGGAGGAGTTACCACCAGAGTAGAGAAAATCAGCGTTTTCTCCCCCGTCGCTGGCAAGCTCGATACGCACTTTACCGTATGCATGTATTTAAGTTGCGTTCGTTTCAGAAATGTGGTACACTGACACTAATAATGCGCAGTCAATACTTTTCCTTATACTTTTACTCTGTTGCGAGGAATCTTTCATGGCGGATACATATCAGATCCTGGTGGTTGACGATGACTTCTCGATTGTGAATATTATCGAAACCGCATTGAAACAGGCAGGCTATCAGGTGCTCACCGCCTATAACGGTGAAGCCGCCTGTCAGATCGTAAACACCAGGCACCCACATCTCATTATCATGGATGTGATGATGCCCCAGTGCAACGGCATCATTGCCACAATGAAAATCCGGCAGAATAACAACGTCCCAATTCTGATGTTGTCCGCTAAGGCGGAAGGCTCGGATCGGGTACTTGGGCTGGAAGCCGGAGCGGACGATTATTTGGTAAAGCCCTTCTATCAGCAGGAACTGCTTGCCAGGGTGAAGGCGTTGCTTCGCCGTTATGATGCCCTGGGCTCTATCCGGGAAACCAAATCCGAAAATCAAATTCAGGTCGGCAATATCGTACTGGACACCGCCAAGAAGCAGCTTGTCGTCCGGGGAGAAGCGGTTCGACTTACTGCAACGGAGTTCAAAATTTTGCAAGTGCTGATGTCCAATCCGGGGCGGGTGTACTCTGCAGAGGAAATTTACGAACGAGTCTGGGAAAGCGATGCCTACGCCGTGGAAAATACCGTCATGGTACACATCAGTCGTATCCGCGAAAAACTGGAGATCAATCCAAAGAAGCCGGAATATCTGAGAGTTGTTTGGGGGATTGGATATGTCTTTGAAGCGCCGTAATGGCATCGCCTGTTGCCTGCTCCTACTGGCAGCAATCTGCTGGACCTTTGGGTATCGGATGGTACAAAGCGGCTCAGGGGAAAGCGGTATTGTGGCAGCGTCCTACTCTTCTACAGAAGCTACAACTTATCCTACCAGCATACCGGCTACCCTTGCTACCGAATACATACCCAATGAAACAACTCCTGCGGACGAGACCGTGGAGGAGACGAATGGCGGCAATAAGTTCCTTGGATTCCTGCTTTGCTTTGTGTCCGCCGCGTCCGCAGGTATCGCCGTTATTGGTTTCTGGCAAACTGCGCCGATTCTCGGACCTGATGGCGTCAGCATGCTTGCAGCCATTGAATGCACAGCATATGACACGCTGCAAAATATGGAATACATTTTGTGGACTTCTACCTTTCTAACCCTGACCACTTATGCAAATATCCTCACGGGTTTCACTGTTCTGTTCGCCCTTCGCGAACTGTGGGGGTGGATACGGGCAAAGTTCTCCTTGTCCTGGTGTTTGGCGTATCGCATTGCGAAACGCTCGCCAAAACCACAGCTATCCTTACTTGTTTTCGTTGGATGGATCGGCATCGGCTATCATTTGATTTGGTTCGGAAGACGAAACGAGATTTCCTTTTGGAGTCTCATTGCTGCGACGGTATTTTGCTTCCTCTGTTTATGGAACTACGGCGCTGACCTGGAGCATTTCAAACAGCAGCTTAACAGCTTTCAGCGAGGTTTGCCGATCACTGTTGGGGATGGTGCTTTCGCTCAAACGGAAGCCCAACTTCTTGACGTGCAGACCCAGCATGAAGAAGCAGTCCGTACCGCTGTTACCAGCGAACGGTTCAAGGTAGAGCTGATTTCCAATGTTTCCCACGATCTCCGTACTCCATTGACTGCCATTCTTGGCTACAGTGAGCTTTTGCAAAAGGAAGCTTTGTCACCGGAGGGACAAGAGCAACTGAGCCGGCTGCATCAAAAAGCGGGCTATATGAATGATCTCGTAGAATCCCTGTTTGAACTCACCAAGGTTTCCAGTGGTGTCATCGAAGCGAAGAAGGAAGAGATTGACCTGATCCGCCTGTTGGAACAGACCACGGGGCTGTTTGACGATCAGCTCACCCAGGCTGGGCTGTCTGTACGGCGCAGTTATGCATCCGATTCCATCCCCGTTGTAACGGACGGAGCCAGGATGCACCAGGTGTTTGCCAACCTGCTTGGCAATGCGATCAAATATGCGCTTACAGGCACACGGATCTATTTGGAGGTCAAGGAAACGGAACGCAGCTACCTTATTCGCATGATGAACACAGCCTCCTACGAGATGGACTTCAAGCCTGATGAGATTATGCAGCGTTTCGCCCGTGGTGATAAGGCTCGGTCAACAAAAGGAAGCGGTTTGGGTCTGGCAATTGCCCAAACCTATACGGAATCCGTGGGCGGCAAATTCCATGTAGCTGTAGATGGCGACCAATTCAGCGCCATCGTGGAACTGCCAAAAACGGAAAGAAACTTGTAAGAATTCTGTCGGCTCTTTTGAAAGATACCCCCTGTACTATGGTGGGTACAGGGGGTGCTATTATGCTTAGAGAAAAATCTCTGTCTCTGCAAAAGAGATATGTTTCAGGAGTCGTTCGTCAAATAATCCTTTCTTGGCTAAATGCGGTAATGCTTGAATATCTACGCCTGCCAGGTGCACTGCGGGATTTGGCAAGGCTGGACGGACTGACGCAAATGTCTCTTATCCGGGTTATTGCAGTCTTCTGTGGAGGAATGCTTCTTCTGTCCGTAATCTCCCGATTTGTGAACACTGCCAAAGTCGAGCGCTGGGCCGTGGTTGGCATATTTGGAATCCTGTCGATTGCCGCATTGCGGGCATCTTTTACTTGGGCATTCCTTGCGGTATGCATATTAGCCTTGATTTTCCTTGTCGTATTTGGTTTCTGCGGATGGGATGGGCAGCCGGAGCCTGCTGTCAAGCAAAAGCAGGCACATAGAATCTGGCTGTGGATCACCGTGGGATTGTCCATTGCATTCTTCCTGTTCGTCAGCGCCTGGACGGTGGGGCGGGTTTACAGCTTCAGTACGCCGACCTTCGACTTCGGAATCTTCTGCCAAATGTTTTACAATATGAAGGAATCCGGCCTGCCCATGACTACGGTGGAGCGGGACGGGCTGCTATCCCACTTTGCTGTTCATGTGTCACCAATCTACTATGTGCTACTGCCGTTCTACGCTCTGGCTCCCACACCTGCTGCCTTGGAGGCTCTTCAGGCTGCGGTCATAACTTCAGCGGTGATTCCTCTTTGGAAAATCGGAAAGCACCATGGTTTGACCGGTGCACAACGGATGCTGGTATGTGCTGTGTTATTTCTATACCCGGCATACTCCGGCGGCACCAGCTATGATATTCACGAAAACTGCTTCCTCACGCCTTTGCTCCTGTGGCTGTTCTATGGCATTGATCGAAAGAATGCGGTTGTCACCGCAATTGCCGCGATCCTGACGCTGATGGTTAAAGAAGATGCTGCCGTTTATGTTGCTGTGATTGCCCTGTGGCTCATCGTGAAAACTGTTTTACAGTCCCAGATAATAGATATACGGAATCTCGTCACTGGAATCGTAATGCTTGCCATCTCCCTTGGTTGGTTCTTCCTGGTCACTGGGTATCTGGCGAAAAGCGGTGACGGTGTGATGACCTACCGATATAGCAACTTCATGTACGATGGATCATCCTCACTGCTGACCGTTATCAAATCGGTGATCCTGAATCCGATGAAAGCTGTTTATGAATGCGTAGACACCGAAAAGCTGTATTTCATTGCCATGACGCTCCTTCCGTTCCTTGGGCTGCCTCTGCTGACAAGGCGATACGAGCGATATATCCTGCTGATTCCCTATATACTGGTGAATCTGATGTCTGACTACCAATTCCAGCACGATATTTTCTTTCAGTACACCTTCGGCGCTACTGCATTTCTGGTGTATCTTGCGGTGGTGAATCTGGCGGATATCAGGATCAATTGGCAGCGGGTGACTGCCCTCGCAGCCGCGTTTATTGTCAGCGCGGCTTGCTTTTACAAGGTCGTTGTTCCGAAAGCAATCCATTATCCGGTTCAAGCTGTTCGTTATTATGACTTCTATCAGAATATCCGGGATGCGCTATCAGAAATTCCGGATGGAGCTTCTGTGACTGCTACAACATTTTACACAACGTATCTGTCTCAACGGGAAACCCTGTACGATGTGCGATATTGCTCGCTGGAGCATATGCTGGAAACCCAGTATGTTGTTTTGAAAATGTCTGCTGACAGCGATTTCAAAAAGTATGCAGCGAACGGAGAGGGCAATGGTTTTGAGAACCTGGTCAATCTGTTGGAGGGAAATGGCTATGCGCCATACAAGTCAGTTGAGGACACACTTGTGATCTACCGAAAGAAATAAGCAGGAATGGCATTTCTCCCTAAATTGTATCAATACCCTCTGCCATTTTACGCATTCAAATTGCAAATTTCATACCATAACACAAAAAGAGCGAACCGGTGGAATTGGCCGGTTCGCTCCTTCTTATATTTTATTGCCGGTTACTGCTTCTGCACGCTTTCCGCAATTTTTACCAGTTCTTCCACAGTAAAGTCTGCGCTGCTCAGTGCGAAGCTCAGGCCATTTTCCTGGGTGCCCTGAATCCAGACGACATCCGAGTGGGGGGCCAGCTCGCCGACTACGGCGCCTGCGGCGGGGCAGCCCTGGATGGTGTAGGCCTGGGCCGGTTCGCTGCTGCCGATGTGCATCTGGGCCAGCTCTTCCAGAGTGATGGTGCCGTCGGAGACATAGGTCTCGTAGGAGAAAAAGAGTTCCTTGCCGGTCTCCTTGTCAAAGTACCAGCGGCGGACATAGGCGTACCAGCCGTTTTCCAATGGCCAGCCCGTAAAGCTGTCCTCCTCCATTCCGGCGGGCAGGGCGGTGATGCGGTAGTCCCCCAGCTCTTCCAGGGCCTCGGTGGCCTTGGAGGCGTTGGTGAGGGTCAGCTCCGGGCCGAGGCCCACGCTTCTGGCAATGGCAGCAAGATCAAGGCTGTCATCGGTGGCAAGACTGTAGGCGTAGCCCTTGGTTTCGTCCGTCCAGAGCAGGGAGTTGCCGTTGAGATACCCCGTATTTCCGTTAATATCCACCGTTTCCGGCTGGCCCGCTCCGTCAAAGCTGCGGCCATAGGGGCCAAGACGGTAATAGAAGGTGTAGTGCAGGAAATTTCCGGCGGCGTTTTCGTAGCGGATTTCCTGCTGGCCGTAGGCTCTGTCGCCGACGAAGGTAATGCGATAGCCCTCCGGCGTGGACTGGGGGTAAATGGACTCCCAGCCATAGTAGGTTCCCGAATCCTGGGAAAGGTCAATGGAATAATCCGGTCCCAGGTAATCCGGGGTTTCGCTGAGGGGCTCTCCGGCGGCGGTGCTTTCCGCCATGGCGAGGATATCCACGTTTTCGTCCATGGTGGAGAGGTAGGCGTAAAAGCCCTCCCGGGTGTTTTCCCAGAGCAGAATCCGCAGGCCGCCGCTGGTGGTCAGCATTCTGGCGGCATCCTCCCCCACAGTCTCGTCCGTCCAGACGAAGGAATCGTGGGGCGGGTCGGAAACGGTGTCGCGCAGGTCATAGGTCGGGGAAACCACATAGGTGATTGCTTCGCTTTCGCTGCTATAGTCAATGATCACAACGTCCGAGGCAAAGGAAACACGATCTATCGTGTAGCCGTCGGGAAGCTGCTGGGGGTAGTGGGGGGCCCAGATGGCCCCGTCTTTGCACAAAAAGCTCAGGGGAAGCCGCTGGCCGAAGGCCACGCTGTCCGCCATGGCCTGTAAATCGACGGTCATGTCCTCGGTATCGAGCCATGCGTAGTAGCCCTCCGTCTCATTGTGCCAGGCGATTGTCTGGCCTTCATCCGAAACCTGCATGGTTCCGCTCTGGCCGGAGACGGCGACTTCGGAACTTTCCGCGGAAGCCGGCGTGATGCCGTCTCTATCTGCGGTGGAGATGATATAGGTGATGGTCTGTCCGGCGTCATTGGCAAACTCGATGCTCTGGGTCGTCCGGTCTATAGGGGAGCCGCCGACCATCCGGTATCCGTCAGGAAGCGCCTGGGGATAGCAGTCCGTCAGAACGTTTTTGGTCTCCACGCTGCCGTCCGGGGAAACCGTGGCGGTGGGGACATCATACTGGGTGAGCTTTGTATGGATTCTGGCGTAGACCGCCACGGCGCACCCCACCAGCAGCGCGGCCAGGGCAATCACGGCGGCAATCAGGACAAGACGCGATTTCGGGCGCTTGACCGAACGGGGCGTTTCTTCGGTTTTTGCCAGTCTGGCAGATTCCAGTCCACCGATGGCAAGGAACAATTCTTCACATCGTTTCATACTGCATATCCCTCCTGAATCAGGTGCGCTTTCAGCTTCTTCCGTGTGCGGCATAAGCTCTGGTTGACGGAATCCCGGCGCAGGCCGTAGCGGGCGGCGATGGCTCCGGCGTCCTCCAGGAAGAAATACCGCCGCAGGAAGATGTTCTGTTCCAGCGGAGAGAGGGTGTCCAGGAGCTTGCCAATGGAGCGGGTCAGCTCCTTGGCCTCCAGCGCCGCGCCAACCTCTTCGCCGGTGCCGACGCATTCCGCCAGCTCCTCCAATACCAGTGGCAGCTCCCCGCCGCCCCGCTTCTGGGCGGTGAGATTGCGCCAGCGGGAGAAGGCGAGATTCCGGGTGATCTTTGCCAGAAACAGCCGCAGCACCGCAGGCTTCTTTGGCGGCATGGACTGCCAGGCTTTCAGGTATGTATCGTTCAGGGCCTCCTCTGCGTCCTCCCGGCTGGGCAGGATGGCATTGGCCAGGGAGAAGCAATAGGGGCCGTATTTGGCATCCGTCTGGGCCAGGGCCTGTTCATCCCGGGCAAAGTACAGCGCAATGATCTCTTCGTCGCTCATAGGTGGATTCCTCCAATCTGTGTAAAAAGGCCTTTGCTATATTAGACGCATTTTGCGGGGCTGCGCTGACAGAAAACTGAAAAATATTTTACCATTAAATGGGAATTTCATCAAGATGGGGTGAAAAATGGCTCTGCTGACGCTTTTTTCGGTCAGCAGAGCCATTTTTTGGGTAATGCAGAAAGCGGCTTATTGGGCGGCTCTGCGGGTGGAAAGATCCTCCAGGTACCGGTGGAATTCTTCGAGGGGCTGCGCCCATTCCACTGCATAAGCTTCGTCACCCCGGTGGTCCTCCAGGTTGAAGATTTCCAGCAGGTCCCGGGCCAGGGCTTTGGAGAAGACCAGAGAGCCCTCCACATTCAGATGGCTGTGGTCATAGTAGTGTTCCCGGAAGGTGAGCCCCAGGCGCTGAACCTGCTCGTAGGTGCAGTAGTTCAGGTAGGGGATCTCCTTGGCCTCAAAATAGGCCCGCATTTTTTCCTCGTTGGCGGCATAGACCGCCGCATCCTGAATTTTCGGGGGTGTGACGGCCACAACTTCAATGCCCTTGCTTTGGCAGAGCTCGATGATGCGGTTGTAGTAGCCTACGCTGAACTCGGAGAAGGTATCCAGGGATTCTGTATAGTTCCAGAGGTCCGGGGTGATCTCATCCGTGCCCTCATAAACGGCCTCATAGAGCATGGAACCCTTTTGGTAGCTGGGGTAGGCGTCATCGAGCTGCCGGTCCGGCTGGAAGTTTTCTGCGGTAAGCTCACTCCACATGGTGTGGTAGCGCAGCAGGGGGAATTTCCAGGAAAGATAGGACTGGGTGTCGTCCACAGCGCAGATTTCCCGGATCATCTGCTCTTTCAGGGCCTTGTCCGGCATACACTCCACCACTTTCCGGTAGATGCTTTCCTGCTCGTGGGGCTTCATGTCGTCGAACAAACAGCTGAAATCGCAGAGGACAATATCCGGGGTCTGGTATTCCAGGGCGTAGAGCAGCTGATAGTAGGCCGTCATGGCGCAGCGGAAGGTGATGGCAAAATTGTAGCCGGTAATGCCTGCTTCCTCGTAGGTGACGATGGGGTCATAGGCGGCATAGAGCTCGCTGGTGCCCAGGCACAGAACGTCGATGGAATCCGGGGCAGCCTGGGAATAGCGTATATTCCGGGTATACAGGTTTTCGTTTCCGGACCACCGGTAGTGCAGGATGCTCTGGGCCCCGGAAAAGCACAGGGCGAAGAGCAGCAGAAAAACGGCGGCGCGAATCAGATATTTTTTCATAAACCAATCTCCTCCCTGCCTAGAATTCCTGATAGATGAAGGAAGAGGCGGAGAATTCCGGCCCGTAAATGCCGAAGATGATGATGGCAAACACAGCCAGAAGATAGATGGCAAACCGGGTTGCAATGTCCTGCCGGAGAACGGTTTCCCGGAGCTTCACCTTCCGTTCGTGGAGAATATCCACGGCAATCAGCAGTGCAATGCCGAGGTACATCAGACGGATGTTCTTGTAATCCAGGCCGTACCCGCACAGGGTTCCGTCAAACAGGATGGCGGTCTGCCGGAGACTGAAATCCCGGAATGTCCTTGCCATGAGAGAGAAGGCCTGGGGCAGGTCCTTGGCCCGGATGAAGAACCGGCCGAAGGTCAAAATCAGGAAGGTCCGCAGGGCCTGGAACAGCTTCCAGCTCAGAGCGTTCTCGTTGATGTGCAGGGCGGTCCGCACCTTTTTGTACCAGGGGCCCAGCAGAACGGCGGTGGAGACAAAGAAGGCCTGATAGCAGCCGTATACCACATAGTTCCAGCCGGTGCCATGCCAGACGCCTACCAGAATGAAAACGATCACCGAGGCCAGGGTTGCGGAAAACACCTTTTTCAGGTACTTATTGGGAATTTTCTTGGAGAACTTCATGACGGACCGGTTGAGCACAATGGGGTAGTACAAATACTTCTCCATGAATTCTCCCAGGGACATATGCCACCGCTGCCAGTATTCCGTGACGCTTCTGGAAACCAGGGGAGAGCGGAAGTTTTCGGCCAGACGGATGTCCAGCATTTCGGAAAGACCCATGATCACATCAATGCCGCCGGAGAAGTCGGCGTAGATCTGGAAGCTATAGAGCACCATGGCCCAGAACAGCAGAAAGCCCCCTGCGGCCTCGTCTTTCAGAATGGCCATGACCAGAATGCCGATCCGGTCTGCAATGACCACCTTTTTGAAATAGCCCCACAGGGAGCGCTGCATCCCCATGATGATCCGCTTGCCCTCGGGCTGGTGGGTAAGCTTGAACTGGGGCGCGGTCCTTTTGTAGAGATTGACAGGGCCCTGGACGATGGAGGGAAAGTAAGTGATGAAGAGAAAATAGTCCAGGAAATTCCGCTCTGCCTTGTGCTTTTTGTGGTAGATGTCGTTGGCGTAGGCAATCATGGTCAGGGTGAAATAGGACAGCCCAATGGGGGAGACCAGCGCATTGACGGAGATCCCCTTGCTGCGCAGAAGGTCCTGCAGGAGCAGGAAGGTGTCCTTGAAGAACTTGAAATAGCACAGGATCGCCAAAGACAGCACGATGTCCAGCCAGAAAATCCGGCGGGCCTTGCTTTTTTGCTCTAAAAGGATATTTTTCTCAATGAGAAGCCCTGCCCCGTAGGAAATGGTCACGCACAGCGTGATGATGAGCAGGGATTTGAGGCCGGATGTGGCGAGGATGAAGAAGAGATTCGCCGCCAGAAGCACGCACCTTTGGCCGTTCTTCACCTTCCGGACGCCATAGTAGAGGGCAACCACCGCCAGGGCGAAGGCCACATAGCTCAGGGATTTCAGCTCCATCTTTTTACCGCTCGGCCAGCTTCCGCTCCACCATGGCGCAGATGGCGTCCAGGCTGTTCAGGTTTTCCGGTTCAATGTCGTCGGCATCGATGGAAATATCGAATTCGTCCATCAGGCTGGTAACGATCTGGATCACGTCAAAGGATTCCAGCAGGCTGTCGTCAATCAGGGCGGTCTCGTTTTCAAAATCGATGTCCGGCTGGATTCCCTCCAGCAGCTTCAAAATGCGTTCTTTCATAGCTCAGTTCTCCTTTATGTATTGGTGTTTCAGCAGTGTTCTGTCAATTTTCCCGTTGAGATTGATGGGCATTTCCTCCAGAGGGACATACCGGTTGGGCAGCATGTAGTTCGGCAGCTTTTCCTTCAGTGCCTCGGTCAGGGCCTTCTGCTCTGTGCTTCCTTCGTAGATGGCGACGATTTTCTGGGTCTTGTGCTCATATAGGCAGCAGCCCCGCCGAATTCCGGGTACGGCGCTGAGGGCGGTTTCGATTTCGCCCAGCTCAATGCGGTGGCCCATGTGCTTGATCTGGGAGTCCTTCCGGGCCAGGAAGACGATCTCGCCGTATGCATTGTACTTTCCCAGGTCTCCGGTGCGGTAGATGCGCTCGTAGTAATTCTTTTGCAGGGGATTGCGCACAAAGGCCTCGTTTGTCTTTTCGGGATTATTGAAGTAGCCATGGGCCAGGGAGCAGCCCCGAACGCAGATCTCGCCGACGGTGTCCTGCTCGGTGACCAAGGTGTCGCCGCTTAGCAGCATGACCTCCGTATTGCTGCAGGCGAAGCCGATGGGGATGGGCTCCGTGTCTTCGAATTCCCGCTCGATTTTGTAGTAGGTGCAGTCGCCGGTGGCCTCGGTGGGGCCGTAGAGGTTGGCGTATTTCACCTCCGGCAGGGCCTTGCGCCACATATTGAACTGCTTTGTGGGCATGACCTCTCCAAGGAACATGACTTTTTTCAGGGATTCCGGCTTTTCCTTGTCCAGAGCCCGGAAATTTACGATCATGCACAGGGCAGAGGGCACCCAGTCGATGCAGGTGATGCGCTTTTCATTCAGAAAATGCACCAGCTTTTTGGGCAGGGAGAAGAATTTCCTGGGGACGATGTGCATGGTGGCTCCGCAGCGCAATGTGGCGTAGATGTCCTTTACGGAGGCGTCAAAGTAGAAGGGCGTCTGGTTGGCGAAGACCTCGTTTTCGTCAAATTCGAAGGTTTCGCACCACCACTCCGTGAAATTGATGACGGACCGGTGGCTGACGAGAACCCCTTTGGGCACGCCGGTGGAGCCGGAGGTGAAGATGGCATACACCGGGTCCGTATCGATGGACCGGTGCTGCCGGGCCTGGATTTCCTGCGTCCGCACCGTATCCGCGGCCTTGAGCTCCTCTATGTAGTACACGGTGCAGCATTCCTTGACCGCCTCGGGAAGGGGGTCCTCTCTGCGGGCCAGAAGGTGCTTGGCTCCCAGGGTATCGATGATCAGCTTGACCCGTTCATAGGGCATCTGCATATCGATGGGCACATAAAAGCCGCCGGTATAGGCGACACCCAGAAAGGCCTCAATGACCTCTACGCTTTTGTTCATGTATACCAGCACGGGTGTGCCGATGCTTACGGCATCCAGAAGACCGCTGGCAATTTTCAGGGCGCTGTCCTTCAGCTCGGAAAAGGTGATCTCCCGGTTTTCGTCGCAATAGGCCTTTTTGCCCCCAAATTTCTTTTCCGTGATCTCCAGATAGTCTATAATGTTTTTGATCATGTCTTACTGCCTCCATGGGCCGGGCACGGGAAATGCAAACGTGCTCCGGAATTCTCAAAATCAGGGAGAAAACGCAATTTGTGCCAAATTATCATCCTGATTCTACCACAGCTTCGACCAAATAGCAAGGTACTTATTGCCCTTGCCGGTATCGCAGAAAACACCTCCTGTGTTTGGAAGCACAGGAGGCGTCTCAGACTGTCGAAAAACCCCTTACGGGCTTTTCCGACAAGTTTTTGCAGTCTGCCGCGCGCACTCCTTGTTCGCCTATGGCGAACAACTCGCACACTTGCAGCCTGAGATGTATTTTCTGTCAGGTACACGCCCCGACAGAAAATGATTTGATTTTATTTGGCGGCTTACGCCGCCAAACTCTGCGAGGCTTTTTTGACAAGCTGAAACGCCTCCTGTGTTTGGAAGCACAGGAGGCGTCTGTTATCTCACGAAGCTGTATTCAATGCTGTCGGCGTAGCGGTAGTAGAAGCTGCTGCCCTCGCTCAGGCCGGAGAGAAGCTCTACAAGGCTGCCATCGGACAGGCCGGTCTGAATCTCCACAGGGTCTGTGAGGGTGTCGGTTTTCTCGTTGTAGCCGGTATAGAGCCAGGATTTTCCGGCATCGAAGACGACGGCCGCAGCGGGCACGGTGGGAACCGTTCCGGAGACGCCGGTAGTGATCTTCACGGAGGCATTCATGCCGGAGAGCATTTTTTCGTCCCTGGGCAGGGTGACGGTGACGGTGTACTTGGTGTTGCCGCCGGAGTTCTCGCCATAGGGGTTGATGGAAGTGATGGCGCCGGTGAAGCTGCTGCCGGGCAGGGCGTCCAGGGTGACGGTGGCCTCCATTCCCGTTTCCAGAGTGCGGATATCCAGCTCGTCCACCTGGATCTGCACGGTCATTTCCTCGTCGGCGGTGATGACGGCCGCGTCTTTCTTCGTGGTGTCATAGCTGTCGTAGGCGGCAGTCCTGGCGGCGGTGCCATAGCCGGACAGTCCCCCTGCCATGGAGGCCATGCCGCTCAGGGCGCTCCCGGAGCCCGCAATGCCGGTGGAGATGCCAGGAAATTGGCTGGGGTCAATGGACGGCATGCCGCCGGGGACGCTGGTGCCGGTCTTCTGGTAGACGATGATCCCGGTGCCGATCAAAATGGCATCCCCCTCGGAGATCTGCTCAAAGCCGGATTCGATCCAGGCACCGCCGGTGCTGAGCAGCACGGTCTGCTTTGTATAGGTAAGCTCCTGGGTCTGCACGGGAACGGTGGGGTCTAGCATATCCGCGAAGCTCTGGGTTGCCAGCTCCTCTGCGCGGATGGTTTTCTGCACGGCATAGGTCAGAACGCCCTCGGAGAGTCTGGAGGCATCCGTAACCTGGCCCAGAATATAGGTGGCCGTTTCGGTTTCATCGGTGCCGCTTCCGCCGGTGCCGGGCTGGGGATTTTCGCCTTCGCCCGGGGTCTGGCCGCTGCCGGTGCCCGGGTTCTGGTTTCCATCCGGATTCTGGCTCTGGTCTTCCCCGGAAGGCTGTGCTTGCGGCGTATCCGTGTTTTCCGTTCGGGTTCCGCCCAGGGCTGTGTAGCCGGGGCTGGCCTGGCTGCGGGTCTGGGTCAGCACGGCGGGGTCTGTATAGGAAATCTCGGTGTCCACGCCGGAGACAGTGCCGCCGCAATCGGCGTGGAGAATGCCGTCCTTGGAGAGCCGGACCAGGCTTTCCATCTGGTCTTCCAGTTCTGTCCGGCGGTTTAAGAGCCGGGCGTACTCGGCGGTGTGGCCGGTGTCCTTCAGGGTCAGCAGGGCGCTGCCTGCGGATACCTGCTGGTTCTCCTTGACGCTGATTTGGGAGACGGTTCCGTAAGCGCCGGCGACCCGCAGGCGGCTGTGGATATAGAGATTCCCCGTTCCCAGGGTTTCCCCGTCCTTGGTGGTGACGGTCACGCTGTCGTCCAGGGGGGCGGTTTCATCGGAAAGGGTCACGGTGGCGGTGCCATCGGAAACGCTTTCCACGGTGCCCTCCAATGCGGTGCCGTCGGAGAGGGTAACGGTGACGCGCTGGCCAACCTCTGCCCGGGCCTCCAGGTCCACGGCCATGAGCCCATCCAGGGAAAGCAGCAGCAGCGCGCCGCTTTCGTAGACGGTGTCCGCTGCGGCAGTGCCCTCCCGGGCATAGATCTTCTTCACCCGGCCGGCGGTGCCGGAGCGGATCACGGAATCATTGGTCTTGCTGCTTTCGGAGGCAATGGCCGCATCCAGGGTGTCTATGACCTCTTGCAGCTCAGAGATGGCTGCCTTCACGGCCACAAGGTCCACCTGGGCAATGGGGTCTCCTTCCGAAACGGTCTGGCCGTTTTTTACATAGTAGGTCTCCAGCTCCAGAGCCTGGGGCAGACTCTGGGCGGTGCCCTCCTGGGGGCTCAGGGTGCCGCCGCCGGAGAGCACCGTGGAGATGGTGTTTTCCTCGGGCACAGCGGAGAGGACCTTGCTGTTGACCTTTGTAACGGCGGAAATGCCGGAGGGCAGGGAGGCGACGATCAGGGCAATGGCCAGAATGACGCAGAGCAGCGTCACCCATTTTGCCCCGCTGCCGCCGCGCACCTGGGTATCGTCCTCCTCTTCCTCGGGGATGAGGGGCGGCATATCCGTTTTCTTGCGTTTTTTCATAGCTTAACCTCCTTAGCCGCCGTAGTGCAGGGCCTCAATGGGCGGCAGTTTGGCGGCCTTGTTGGCGGGGTACAGTCCGAAAATCACGCCGATGGCAAAGCAGAAGGCCACGGCAATGACCACCACGCCCCATTCCAGACCAAAGGAAACGCCCATGCTGGCAACCATCACGGAGATGAGCCGCAGCACCACCCAGGACAGGAACACGCCAATGGCGCAGCCGATCATGCACAGCATCACGCTTTCCAGCAAAAACTGCTGCAAAATTACGCCCCGGCCTGCGCCGATGGCCTTTCGAATGCCGATCTCTCTTGTCCGTTCGGTAACGGTTACCAGCATGATGTTCATAATGCCGATGCCGCCGACAATCAGGGAGATGGCGGCAATTCCGCCCAGAAGCACCGTCAAAATGCCGGTGACGGAGCTCATGGCGTCCTCCAGCATATTCTGGGACAGCAGGGAGAAGGCGTCCTCATCGTCCTCAAACCGGTCCAGCAGCAGCCGCTTCATGGCGCTTTCGGTGGTGGCCATATTGCCGCCCTCCGGAGCGCTGACGGAGAAGCTGGTGATGGTGGAGGAGACGGTGGCGGAAAGCCGCATGAGGGTGGTATAGGGAATATAGGCGATCATGGAGTTCTTGGTGAGAATGCCGGTGAGGGATTCGTCATCGTTTTTTAGAATGCCTACAACGGTAAATTTCCGGCCGTCCAGGGAGATCTCCTCTCCCAGGCAGTCCGTATAGCCCACCATATCTTCGGCGGTTTTCTCCGTGATGATGCACACGCTGGTGTGGTTTTCCACGTCTGCCTGGGTGAGAAACCGGCCCAGCAGCACGGTCTGGCCGTTGATGGGGGCATAGGCGGGGGTAGCGCCGTAGACCGTGACGGTCTTGGTGGTGGAGGAATATTTGCCGGCGGCGGTGGTGGTGGCAGAGGGGGCCGCCAGACCGATCTGGGGGTCTGCCATCCACTCGTCCAGGGTGTCCAGGGTCACGGGCGCGCCTTTGTCATCGGAGACGGTGACGGAGAGCAGATTGCTGCCAAGGCTGGAGATGGTGTCGGTGACGGTGCCGGTGGCGCCGGAGACCAGGCTCACCAGAATGACCAATGCCATAACGCCGATGATAATGCCCAGCATGGTCAAAAATGCCCGAAATTTGTTGCCGGATATGGACTTCATTGCCATTTTGAATGCCTGGATCATGCGCCCACCTCCGTCAGCTGTCCGTCCTTGATGCGTACGATGCGGCTGGCCTGTCTGGCTACGTCGTCATCGTGGGTGATGAGGACAATGGTATTGCCTGCGTCGTGGAGCTCGTGGAAAATATCCATGATCTCCACGGTGGTTTTGGAGTCCAGGTTGCCCGTGGGCTCGTCCGCCAGAATCAGACTGGGCCGGGTCACAATGGCCCGGGCAATGGCGACACGCTGCTGCTGGCCGCCGGAAAGCTCCGTGGGCAGGTGCTTGGCCCGCCTTTGCAGGTCTACTCTTGCCAGAGCCTTCTCCACCCGTTCCTTCCGCTCGGCCCGGGGAACCTTCTGGTAGATCAGCGGCAGCTCCACATTCTCCTCGGCGGTGAGCTTGGAGATCAGGTTGAAGCTCTGGAACACGAAGCCGATCTTCCGGTTCCGGATTCGGGCCAGCTGATTTTCCGTATAGTCCTCAATGGGGGTGCCGTCCAAGAGATAGGTGCCGGAGTCGGCGGTGTCCAGGCAGCCGATGATGTTCATCAGCGTGGACTTGCCGGAGCCGGAGGGGCCGATAATGCTGACAAATTCGCCGGGATCGATGTGCAGATTGGCTTTGTTCAGGGCATAGACCTTTTCGCTGCCGATCTGATAGATCCGGGAGATATCCTTTAGATCAATCATGCTTGCCTCCTCAGCCGCCCATGTTGGGCATGCCCGCAGGCATCTTGGATACATCGGGCATGGCGCTGCCCTTGTCGCTGCCCCGGTCGCCCCGGCTGCCCATATCGCGCATACCGCCCATGCCGGAGAAGTCCCCGGAGGTGGAGAAAGTCATGCCGCCGAAGGTGAAGGTCTGCTCCTTGGGGGTGTAGTACACGGTGTCGCCCTCCTTTAGGCCGGAGACGATCTCCGTGTAGGTGCCGTTGGTCAGGCCCAGGGTGACCTCCGTCATGCCGCCCAGGGTGTCGGTTTCCGCGTCATAGGCGGTGTAGACATAGGCGGTGGTGCTGGTCTTACGGATGGCATCCGCAGGCAGCAGCAGGGCATTGTCCACGCCCTGAATGGTCACCTCGGCCTTGGCGGTCATGCCGGAGAGCATGCCGGGCTGCTTGTCCAGGGTGATCTTGGCGGAATAGCTGCCGTCGGTGCCGGTGGTGTCGATTTCCGTAACAGTGCCCACATAGTGTTCGTCACCCACGGACTCCACGGTCAGGCTGACCTCCTGACCAACCTCCAGGGAGAGAATGTCCGTCTCGTCCACGGAGATGGTGACGGTCATGCTTTCGCCGGGGTCAAGGGTGGCCAGGGTGGTGTCCGTCAAAGGATCGGTGCCTACGGTCAGATCGTCCAGGGATACCAGGGTTTCCAGAGTGCCGGACTGCTCGGCCACCAGGCCGCCGTCCTTATAGAGCTTCACAAGCTTTTGGTAGAGATTTTCGTAGTCCTCACGCTGCTGGAGCAGCTGGTTGTATTTGGCGGAGTCTTCGGTGTCGCGCAGGGTGAACAGAGTGGAGGAGGCAGTGACCTTGGCATTCTCCCTGGCGGAAACGGTGGAGACGGTTCCGGCGTAGCCGGTGACCTTCAGGGGGCTGTGAATATACACTTCCCCGGCCAGCGCGCCCACGGTGGCTGTGTCGCCCACCAGAGGCCCGTCGTCGGAAATCAGCACCGTGGCCTTGCCGCCGCTGACGGCGTCCACCGTGCCGTCCCACTGCTTGCCGTCGGAGGTGGTGACGGTGACGGTTTCGCCCACGGTCAGCGCGTCGGTCTCAATGTCTACAGCCAGGAAGCCGTCCAGGCTCAGCTCTGCCAGACAGCCCTTGTCATACATAATGTCTGCCACGCTGTCGCCCGATTCCGCATAGACGGCCTTGACCCGGCCGGAAACACCGGCCTTGACGGTGGAGGAAACCTTGTCCTTGCTGGCCTCCTGGAGCTGGTCGTCCAGATCGTCCAGGGCGTCCTGAACGGTGGACAGGCTGGTCAGCACGGTGCTGGTATTGGTAGAGGCCAGAAGGGTGCCCGCTTCAACGGCGTCGCCCTGCTCCACATAGAGCTTTTCCACCTTTACGGTGGCGGGGACGGTCAGGTCCTCCACATTGTCACTGGTCAGGCTGCCGCTGCCGGAGACGGTGGTCTTGATGGAGCCTGTGGTGACGGTGACGGACTTGACATTGCTGCCGCTCTGGGCCGTCACGGACCGCTGCACCCGCTGCCGGACATACAGTGTACCGGCCAGTCCCGCTACCAGGACCACGGCAGCAATGGCGATGACCCGCTGAACGGTTTTCTTCCGTTTCTGGGCTTTGGTTGGTTTGGCCATAGAGAATTCCTCCAAAATCAATTGTTAAAGTTTATTTTATAGGGAAAACCTGAAATCAGTCTGAAGAAAAAATGAATAGGCTGTGAACAAAGAAACCGCAGACATGCAAAAAGCCCAAAAAACAGCACTGCGGACTGGCTTTTACCGGCTTTGCAGTGCTGTTTTGGCCTTTCCAAACAACGGTTACCCGCCGTGCTCCTGGAGATAGTCTGCGATGGCATCCACAAAGACCTCTCCGAACCGCTTGACCTTGACGCTGCCCACGCCGTTGACCTTGGCGAAGGCCTCCAGAGTCGTCGGGGCCTTGCGGGCCATGTCCTCCAGGGTTGCATTGGAGAAAATGATGTAGGCGGGGACGCTTTCCTGCATGGCAATTTTCCAGCGCAGACGCTTGAGCATGGCCAGCAGATCCGGGCTCTGCTCCCCGCCGACGGGACTGCTGACCGGGGCAGTTAATCCTGCCTTGGGCAGGCGCATGGAGACGGTCTTGCCCTCGAAGAGCACCCCCTGGGCCTTCTGCGTCAGGCTGACGCCGCCGTGGACCGGGTCTGTTTCCAGATACCCCTGGGATTCCAGGCTCTCGGCCATGGCCCGGAGGTCGTCCTTTCCAAGCTTGCGCAGCATTCCATAGGAGCCCAGCTTGTCCAGCCCCAGCTGCAGCAGCCGCTTGTCCCGGCTGCCCAGCAGGGTGCGGACCACGCTGGTGAGCCCCAGGGAGTAGCCCAGCTTGGCGCTCATCCGCTGGACGCAGGAGAGGATCATCCGGGCCTGATCGGTGATGTCCCGTTCCTCCAATTCGGTACTGCAATTGCTGCAATTGCCGCAGAAGCTTTCGTGTTCCTGGCCAAAATAGTCCAGGATGTAGCCCCGCAGGCAGCTCTGGGTCTTGCAGTAGTTCACCATGACGTCCAGCCGCTCCAGATCCTGCCGCTGCTTCTGCTCCAGCTCCTCCTGGGAAAGCTCCCCGGAAAGGGCGGGGTGCTGGATCAGGTATTTGGCGGTCTGCACATCCCCCGGGGCATAGAGCAGGATGCACTCGGCCTCTGCGCCGTCCCGCCCGGCGCGGCCTGCCTCCTGGTAGTAGCTTTCCAGACTTTGGGGCATGTTGTAGTGAATGACGTAGGACACGTTGGACTTGTCAATGCCCATGCCGAAGGCGTTGGTGGCCACCATGACGGTTTTCCGGTCGTAGAGAAAATCCTCCTGGTTATCCCGGCGCTCCTCATCGGGCAGACCTGCGTGGTACCGGGTGGCGGCAATGCCGTTCAGCTGCAAATTCTCGCAGACCTCTTCCACGGCCTTCCGGGTGGCGCAGTAGACAATGCCCGCCTTGTCCCGGCGCTGCTGCACCAGCTCGATAAGGGCGGGCAGCTTCTGCTTGGGCCGCCGGACCTCAAAGCGGAGATTGGGCCGGTCAAAGCCCGTGACCACCCGCAGGGGATCGCGCAGCTGCAAAATCTGGGCGATGTCCTGGCGCACTGCCTCCGTCGCCGTGGCGGTAAAGGCGGAAACCACGGGGCGTGGGGTGAGAATGTTCAGAAAATCCACAATTTTCAGATAGCTGGGCCGGAAATCCTGGCCCCATTGGGAGATGCAGTGGGCCTCGTCCACCGTCACCAGGGAGACCTTCCGGGTCTGGATGGCCTCCAGAAAGCCGTCGGTCAGCAGCCGCTCCGGGGCCACATAGATGATCTTGTACATTCCGGAGCGAATATTGCGGTAGACCAGCCGGATCTGGGCCGGGGTCAGGGAGCTGTTGATATAGGCTGCGGCCACACCGGCATTTTTCAGGGCCATGACCTGGTCCCGCATCAGGGAGATCAGGGGAGAGATCACCAGCGTGACCCCTTCCAGCAGCAGGGCGGGGATCTGGTAGCACAGGCTCTTGCCGCCGCCGGTGGGCATAATGCCGAAGGCATCCCGCCCCCGGAGCTGCGCATCGATCAGCGCCTCCTGCCCGCCCCGAAAGGCCGAATAGCCAAAGACCCTTTGCAGGACCGATTCCTTTGTTTCCATGTTTTTCCTCTCTTCGCATTGTTCCAACAAATAAGGCAAGTATAGCATAAGGGGACAGGGAAAGCAAATCATTTGCACCCTAACCTTCCCCACCGGGGAAGGGGGACCGCCGCAGCGGCGGTGCGTCGCGCAGCGAATCGAATCTTCTATAGCTGCCGGTGGCAGCTATACCATAATTTATGGAAGAGGGGCCCTACGAGAAAGACTAGTGCGTATTTTCCAACCGCTTCCGCTCAAAAGGCCCCTCCTCAGTCAGGGCTAACGCCCTGCCAGCTCCCTCGGAGGGGAAGCTCTTAACCTTCCCCGCGGGGAGGGACAGAAGGCTTTTACCGATACTGCAAATACTCCAGAAACTTCTTCACCGCCACGGAGGCGGTTTTGCGGTCTCTCAGGGCCAGGGCGGTTTCCCGGTAGGCGGGGACGTCCAGCTCCTTGGCGACGATGTGGAAGGGGGTTCGCTTCAGGATCATTTCCGTCAGCATACTCACCCCCAGGCCGCTTTCTACCATGGCCATGATGGCATAGTCATCCCAGGTGGTGAAGTGTACCCGGGGTTTCAGGCCGTTGCGCTCGAAGACCTCGGAGACCTCTGCCTGGGCGGCCTTTTCCAGCAGCATGAAGGGCTCTGCACACAGCGCGGCAATGGGGACCTTGTCGCAGCTTTCCAGCGGGTGTCCCTCCGGCAGAATGGCCAGAAGCCGGTCCTGCCCCAAAGGGATGGTATCGAATTCCGGCCGGGTAGGCAGCCGCAGGAAGCCGCAGTCCACCCGGCCCTGGGCGATCCACTCCTCAATTTCCGAGTAGTCCCCCAGCAGCAGCTCATAGTCCACCCCGGGATAGTCCTTCTGGAAGGCCTTGATGATGTTGGGCACCCAGTGAATGGCGCCGCTGGAGAAGGTGCCGATGCGGATCATGCCGGACTGCACGCCGTGGAGGTCGTCCACCTCCATCCGGAGCTTCCGGTATTCTGCGCAGACGCTCTGGGCATAGGGCAGCAGCCGGGAGCCGTCGGAGGTCAGGCGGATGCCGTTCCGGTCCCGCTCCAGAAGGGGGATGCGCCACTCCCGCTCCAGGTCGCTGATCATCCGGCTGACGCCGGACTGGGAATAGTTCAGCAGTTCGGCAGCTTTTGTAAAGCTGCCTGTCTCCACGGTCTTCAAAAAGGCCATGTATTTCAGGATATTCATCTCCATGGCATCATCCTTCTCCCATTCGACTTTGTTATGGACTCTATGCGAAACATTCGCTTTTCAAATGCTTGAGCTCATGATACAATCCGCTCATCCAAAAGTCAACACCGAAAGAAAAGAGAAAGGATGAGAAACATGACCTCGACCGTTTGCATCACCGTGACGATCCTTGTATACCTGCTGGGTATGCTCTGGATCGGCGCACACTATGCCAAGAAAAATTCCTCCACCGCCGACTTCTATCTGGGCGGACGCACCCTGGGACCATTGGTGACCGCAATGAGTGCCGAGGCATCCGATATGTCCAGCTACCTGCTCATGGGCCTGCCGGGGCTGGCCTACCTGTCCGGCGCGGCTGACGTGGGCTGGACGGCCATCGGCCTGGCGCTGGGGACCTATTTCAACTGGCTCTTCACCGCCCGCCGCCTGCGGCGCTATACCCAGATCACTGAGAGCTACACCATCCCCCAGTTCCTCTCCCGGCGGTTCCATGACGAAAAGAGCATCCTCTCCGCCCTGGCCGCTGTGATCATCATCATTTTCTTCATTCCCTATACGGCCTCCGGCTTCGCAGCCTGCGGCAAGCTGTTTTCCAGCCTCTTCGGCATCGACTATATGACGGCCATGCTGGTGTCCGCCGTGGTCATTGTGGGCTACACCGCAGCGGGGGGCTTCCTGGCAGCCTCCATTACGGATCTGGTCCAGAGCATCATCATGACCGTTGCCATCCTCTTTGTGCTGGTCTATGCCACCGTCCAGGCCGGGGGCATGGGGGCCGTTCTGGAAAATGCCAGAGCCCTGCCCGGCTACCTGTCCCTGACCGAGACCTACGCCGTCGGCACCAATTCCGCCGCCCCCTACAGCGTCCTTACCATTGTCTCCACCCTGGCCTGGGGCCTGGGCTACTTCGGAATGCCCCATATCCTGCTGCGGTTCATGGCCATCGGCGACGAGAAGAAGCTGAAGCTGAGCCGCCGGGTGGCCTCTGCCTGGGTCACCGTTGCCATGGCCCTGGCCGTACTCATCGGCATCGTGGGCAAGGCTCTGTCCGGCATTGGGGCCATTGCCCCTCTGGAGGGCTCCAATACGGAGACCGTCATCATCCGCATCGCAGAGCTTTTGGCCAAGGGCGGCATTTTCCCGGCACTGATGGCCGGTCTCATCCTGGCGGGCATTCTGGCCAGCACCATGTCCACGGCGGATTCCCAGCTGCTGGCGGCATCCTCCAGCGTGTCCCAGAACCTGCTGCAGGAGGCCTTCCGCTTCAAGCTCAGCCAGAAGCAGAGTATGCTGGCAGCCCGGCTCACCGTCATCGCCATTGCCATTCTGGGCATTTTCATTGCAAAAGACCCCAACAGTTCCATTTTCGGCATCGTCTCCTTTGCCTGGGCGGGCTTTGGCGCGGGCTTCGGCCCCCTGGTGATCTGTGCCTTGTATTGGAAACGCACCACCTTTGCTGGCGCCGTCTCCGGCATGGCGGCGGGGGGCGTTATGGTCTTCCTCTGGAAGTACCTGATCAAGCCCCTGGGCGGCATCTTCGGCATCTATGAGCTGCTGCCCGCCTTCCTGGTGGGGCTGCTGGTGATCGTTGTTGTCAGCCTGCTGACCAAGGCCCCGGACGAAAGCGTCTGCGCGGAGTTTGACGCAGCCAGAGCAGAGCATACCCTATAATTCCATATTCCCCAAATCTTTCCCCTGGGACGCAGCGCGCGCCCGGGGGGAATGTGCGTAAAGGGGCCGCCTGCAAAATCGGGATGGGCATACAGAGGAAAATTTTGTTCAAAGGGTGAAAATTTTACAAAAAACGGAATCACTGTAGCAATAACGCTTTCTTTGTGGTATACTTACTCTGAAATGCTATGGGGACACCCCCTGGCGCAGAAAATGAATTAAGGGATGGAAGGTGCGTTTCTTGACAGAAGAACTGAAACTTGATCTGAAGAAAAAAGCCTGCCAGGTCCGCATGGGGATCATTGAATCTACCCATGGGGCCAAGGCCGGTCACCCCGGCGGAAGCCTGTCCGCCGCGGAGATGTTTGCATACCTTTATAATAAGGAGCTGCGGGTAGACCCCAAGAACCCCCGTTGGCCGGACCGGGACCGCTTCGTGCTGTCCAAGGGCCATACCGCTCCGGGCCTGTATGCCGCGCTGGCTTACCGGGGCTTCTTCCCCGTGGAAGACCTGCCCACCCTGCGGCATATCGACAGCTATCTCCAGGGCCATCCCAATATGAATACCGTTCCCGGCGTGGATATGTCCACCGGCTCTCTGGGCCAGGGCATCTCCGCCGCTGCGGGTATGGCCAAGGGCGCCAAGTACCTGGGCAAGGACATCAATGTCTATACGCTGCTGGGTGACGGCGAGATCGCCGAGGGCGAGGTGTGGGAGGCCATGCTGTTCGCCGCCCACTATCATCTGGACAACTTCTGCATGATCGTGGACCTGAACGGCCTGCAGATCGACGGCCGGACCTGTGACGTTATGAATACCGCTCCCGTGGACGAGAAGGCCAGAGCCTTCGGCTTCCATGTGGTGGAGATCAACGGCCACGATTTTGACGAGATCGAGAAGGCCTTTGCCGAATTCCACGCCTGCACCGATAAGCCCACCTGCATCCTCATGCACACCACCAAGGGCAAGGGCGTCAGCTTTATGGAAAACCAGGTGGGCTGGCACGGCAAGGCCCCCAATGACGAAGAGTACAAGCAGGCTATGGGCGAGCTGAATGCAGCCATGGCGGAACTGGAGGCAGCGAAATGAGCGAAGTGAAGAAGATCGCCACCCGGGACAGCTATGGCAATGCCCTGGTAGAGCTGGCGCAGGGCGGCGCAGACAACCTGGTGGTTCTGGACGCGGACCTGGCCGGTGCCACCAAAACCGGGATTTTTAAGAAGGCCTACCCCGACCGCCATTTCAACTGCGGCATTGCCGAGTGCAATATGATCGGCGTGGCTGCCGGCCTTTCCACCATGGGCCTGGTCCCCTTTGCCAGCAGCTTTGCCATGTTCGCCGCCGGACGTGCCTTTGAGCAGATCCGCAACTCCGTGGGCTACCCCCACCTGAATGTGAAGGTAGCCGCTACCCACGGCGGCATCTCCGTGGGCGAGGACGGCGCAAGCCACCAGTGCTGCGAGGACTTCGCCCTGATGCGGTCCGTCCCCGGCATGGTGGTCATGTGCCCCAGCGACGATGTGGAGGCCAAGGCCGCCGTGAAGGCCGCCTATGCCTATGAGGGCCCTGTGTATATCCGCCTGGGCCGTCTGGCCGTGCCTGTGTTCCACGATGCAGAGCACTTCAACTTTGAGATCGGCAAGGGCGAGCAGCTCACCGAGGGCAGCGACGTCGCCATCATTGCCACCGGCCTGATGGTCAACGAGGCCCTGATGGCTGCCGAGAGCCTGAAGGCCCAGGGAATCCATGCCCGGGTCATCAACATCTGCACCATCAAGCCCCTGGATGAGGAAATCGTCCTGAAGGCTGCCCGCGAGTGCGGCAAGGTCATCACCTGTGAGGAGCACAGCATCATCGGCGGCCTGGGCGAGGCCGTGGCTGCGCTGCTCAGCGAAAAGTGCCCCACCAGGCTCCGCCGCATCGGCGTCAACGATGAATTCGGCCACTCCGGCCCCGCCGCCGCCCTGCTGAAGCAGTTCGGCCTCAGCGCAGAGCACATCGAGCAGGTCGCCAAGGAAATGCTGAACGGTTGATTTTCTCCCTTTTTTCGGGGCTCCTATGAGCCCCGAAAAAAGGTCTTGACAAATGGCGCATTATCGGGTATAATCCAACATGTTCCAGCTATGGAGGCTTAGCTCAGCTGGTTAGAGCGCATGCTTCACACGCATGAGGTCACAGGTTCGAGTCCCGTAGTCTCCACCAAATAAAAAAGGCCACCCATTCGGCAATGCCGCTTAGTTAACAGCTAGGCGGCATTATTCTATTCAAGTGAGTTAGCGA
>ERZ824600.1086-NODE-1086-length-35907-cov-3.666992_pt1 | contig 35907 bp, 27 predicted proteins | sample MGYA00519933_ERZ824600 | MGnify/ENA primary metagenome ERZ824600 (study PRJEB31778, sample SAMEA3449178) | human gut metagenome | biome: human gut; feature: human-associated habitat; material: faeces | place: United Kingdom | collected 2010/2012 ... | reverse complement strand
CCGGCAAAAGTACGACAATAAAACGAGGCCCGGAAAAGAAATAGCAGGCGAATGTGAGAAATTGGCCAAAAGAGAAAAAAGATTCACCAGAAATACGTACCTTCGTAAAACCGATTCACACCTATCAGCAATACAGACATGACCTCACAAACTCGGATACAGGAAATTCTGCAACAAGAGGCAAACGCCATTCTCCGCATACCGGTCGGCGACCAATACGAAAAAGCCGTAGCGCTCATTGTCGAACAGGTACACCGCAAAAAAGGCAAACTGGTAACCAGCGGCATGGGCAAGGCCGGCCAGATTGCCATGAACATTGCCACCACCTTCTGTTCGACCGGCACACCCGCCGTGTTTCTGCACCCCAGCGAAGCCCAACACGGCGACCTGGGCATCTTACAGGAGAACGACATCATGCTGGTTATCTCCAACTCGGGCAAAACGCGGGAAATTCTCGAACTGCTCACACTGGCCAAGCGTTTAAGACCCGGGCTGCAATTTATCGTCATCACGGGCGACGGCCAAAGCGAACTGGCCCGGCAGTCCGACGTGTGTCTCTGCACCGGAGCCCCCGCCGAGGTGTGCCCGCTGGGCCTCACCCCCACAACCTCGACCACGATGATGACCGTCATCGGCGACATACTTGTGGTGAGCGTGATGCAAGAAACCGGTTTCGACGCCGCCCAGTATGCCCTGCGCCACCATGGCGGCTACCTCGGCCAGCGTTCGCGCGAACAGTCGGAACAGAACATAAAATAACCAAACCTCTCCTATCATGCGCAAAATCATCGGCATCGGCGAGACGATACTCGACGTCATCTTCAAAGACGGACAACCCACACAGGCCGTTCCCGGCGGCTCGACATTCAACTCCATGATATCGCTGGGAAGGCTCGGTATCCCCGTGCGCTTCATCACCGAAATAGGCAACGACACGGTGGGAAACATTATTCTCGATTTCATGCGCAACAACGGCCTACCGACCGACAATGTCGACATCTTCGACGACGGCTATTCGCAATCACCCGTATCGCTGGCTTTCCTGGGAGAGAACAACGACGCCCAATATGCCTTTTACCAGCACTACCCGCAAAAAAGGCTCAACTTTGCATGGCCCGTTGTCGAAGCCGACGACCTCGTCATCTTCGGCTCCTACTACGCCGTCGACCCCACACTGCGCGAGAAGTTACAGGAGTTTATCGCCTATGCCCGGGAGCAGAAAGCCATCATCTACTACGACATCAACTTCCGCCCCTCGCATGCCCATGAAGCCATGCGCATCATGCCCGCCTTCATCGAAAATCTCGAATATGCCGACATCGTGCGTGGCTCGGCCGAAGACATTCAGACCCTCCTCAACGAAACCGACCCCGAGAAACTCTACCACCAGCGCATCTCGTTCGAGACTTCAAACTTCATCTTCACCGACGGCAGCCGGGGCGCCGACATCTTCTGCCACGCCGGGCACCTGCACGTCGACACCCCGAAGATAAAGACCGTCAGCACCATCGGAGCCGGAGATAATTTTAACGCAGGCATACTTTTCGCCCTCTATCGGGAAAACATTTCCCGTGAAGAGCTATCCACGCTCACCCTCGACCGGTGGGAGAAGATAATACAATATGGAAACACCTTTGCCTCAGAGGTTTGCCAATCTCTCGACAACTATATCTCCCCCGCATTTGCAGCACACATCAAGCAAGAACAACCGTAACCGGTTTTTGTTTATCGGGTATAATAATATTTAAAGGAATTAAAGTTTCGGCACTCATCTAAATATTTGACTATCTTTACCTTAATACAACCGGAATCACATATGGCGAAACACCTCTCTAAATGTCTTTGGGTACTCATTTTTGCCCTCACCTCTTGCTCGACGCAACTCATTGATATAGAAGCAATATGCGAGAGTGTCAATGACTCGTGCTACATTATCAAATGGGAGGTGTGGCCCGAGACCCCCGGTTATGTACAAATCTATGCCTCGACCGACCCCAAACATTTCGACAAGAGCAAAAACAGTCGGGTAGCCCGCTGTAAAATCGCCGACAGAATCTGCGACATCACCCTCAAAAAAGAGCCAGAGACGCGCTATTACTTCCTCTTGGAATTCAACAAGAAAAGCCAATGCATCGTCGCCTCCCGTGCCGCCAACATCGAGAACATTTGCAACCTGAGAGACTTGGGCGGCTATGAAAACGCCCAAAAAAAAGCCATCAAATGGGGTTACCTCTTCCGCTCGGGCTGCTTGCAGAATATCGACAGCACAGGCTTGAAGAAAATAAACGGCCTCGGGGTGGGCACCCTTATCGACTTCTCCGACCAGTCACGGTTTCAGGCACCCGAGGCCGGGCTGAAAATCGGACAGATAAAACATCTGCCTATCAACCTCATCACATCGAGCCATATCTATGACCGGCTGCACAACGAGACACTGCGGCGCGGCGACGCCAACATCTTCCTGCAAGACCTCTTCATCACCCTCATCGACTCGGGTATACCCCGCTACCGGGAGATGTTCGACCTGCTCCTCGACGAAAACAACTATCCCGTCATACTCAGCGACAAATTCGGCAAAGACTATGTAGGCTTCGCCAGTGCCCTTGTATTGGCAGCCCTCGACGTGCCCGAAGAGACCATCTATGACGACTTCACCCTGAGCAACCACTACCTCGACCGGCGCGCCATTGCATTCGACAGCGCCAACTGTTCCAGCGACACGCAAGAGGCCGCCACCGCCCTCATGACCGTGCGCAAGCGACATCTCTTCTGCGCCATTCGCCGTATCAAACAGAAATACGGAAGCATACAGGCCTACCTCGAAAAAGAGATAAACCTCACCCCCGAAAAGCAACAACAGTTGCAGAAAATACTCCTCTACTGATTTTTCCGCACGGCCTTTGATGCCGAATTATCGGGAGTTATAGCCCAAATCCCGAATTTATGCCGTACCTTTGCTGAGTTTTTCCGCACCGGCCCATACGGTTTCTGTTCCGCAGAAACAAGAAAATCGGTCCACGGCAAAGACAAAGTCGTAACCACATGAACAAAGAAACCGCTATGAAGACTTTTGAAGAATTGGGCGTGTGTCCCGAAATTCTCAAAGCCATTACCGAATTGGGATATGAGCACCCCATGCCCGTACAGGAAGAGGTAATACCGCTGCTGCTCCACGAGAAAACCGACATCGTTGCCCTCGCACAGACAGGTACCGGAAAAACCGCCGCCTTCGGTCTGCCCGTCATTCAGCAAACCGACTTGTCGACCGATGCCACCCAGACCCTCATTCTCAGCCCCACCCGCGAGCTCTGCCTGCAAATCGCCGGAGACCTCAACGACTACTCGGCCCACATCGAAGGATTGAAGATACTCCCCGTCTACGGCGGATCGAGCATCGAGAGCCAGATACGCACCCTGAAAAAAGGGGTACACATCATCGTTGCCACGCCGGGCCGGCTCATCGACCTCATCAACCGGGGCATGGTGCAGCTCGACAAAGTACACACCGTCATCATGGACGAAGCCGACGAGATGCTCGACATGGGCTTCACCGAAAGCATCAACGAAATACTCGCCAAGGTACCCGAAGAGCGCCAGATGCTGCTCTTCTCGGCCACCATGCCGCCCGACATCGACCGCATCGCCCGCCAATACATGCGCTCACCCCGCGAAATTGTCATCGGCAGCAAGAACGAAGGCGCGCAGAACGTCAAGCACGTCTACTACCTCGTACACGCCAAAGACAAATATCCGGCACTGAAACGCATCGCCGACTACTACCCCAACATCTACGGCATCATCTTCTGCCGCACCCGCCTCGAAACCCAGGAAATAGCCGACGCCCTCATCAAGGACGGCTACAATGCCGACTCGCTGCACGGCGACCTCTCGCAACAGCAGCGCGACGCCGTGATGCAGAAGTTCCGCCTGCACAATCTGCAACTGCTCGTCGCCACCGACGTAGCGGCCCGCGGCCTCGACGTCGACAGCCTCACCCACGTCATCAACTACGGACTGCCCGAAGACATCGAGACCTACACCCACCGTAGCGGCCGCACCGGACGGGCTGGCAAGACAGGTACCTCCATCGCCATCATACACGTCAAGGAGAAACGCCGCATGCGCGACATCGAACGCATCATCGGCAAGAAATTCGAGAAAGGCACCGTACCCACCGGAAAACAAATCTGCGAAAAACAACTCTACAACCTCATCGACCGCATCGAAAAGGTCAAGGTCAATGAAGAAGAAATCGCTGCCTACCTGCCTGTTACCCTCAAACGCCTCTCGTGGCTGTCGACCGAAGACCTCGTAAAACGGGTCGTCTCCCTCGAATTCAACCGGCTCATCGACTATTACGCCGACGCCACCGACCTCGACATACCCGAAGACAACACCCCCCGCGAAGGGAAAAACAAAGAACGCACCCGCAGCCGCAACCACAAGGCCACGCCGGGCTTCACAGCCCTGCGCATCAACCTGGGAAAGGCCGACGGCTTCTATCCCAACACCCTCATCGACATGGTCAACCGCAACGTGCCCGGACGGGTGGTCATCGGAAAAATCGACATCTTACCCAAATTTTCCCGCTTCGAAGTCGAAGAAAAAGAGTCGCATCGCACCATGGCGCTGCTCAAAAACATCAACTTCTTCGGCAAACGTGTGCAGATAACCGCAGACTCCACCTCGGGCCAACCCGACGGCAACGACGGTTCAAAAGTACGTATCCATCGAAAAAAAGAGGAATACAACACTTCCCGTCCCCGCCGCAAAGGATATGCCTTCGACGAGCGAAAAGGAAAAAACAACAACCATTCGGGAAAGAAAGCGCACAAAAATAAGTAATTATGACAATCGGGGCTGCGAAATATTTTATACTTTTGTTTCGATAAAAAAAGCTATCTATGCAACCAGTCTCGATACTTAACTTGTTTTTCGCACACAGGCAGCGCCGCCACGACCAATACGCCACCCACGGCGATACCATACAAAAAGAGCAACTGCGCTACCTGCTGCACGCAGCACGCAACACCGAGATAGGGAAACGCTACGATTTTGCCGGTATAAAAAGCTACGCCGACTTTGCCTCGCGCCTCCCTGTCATCGACTACGAAGGCATAAAACCCTACGTCGACCGCATGCTCCACGGCGAAAACAACCTGATATGGCCCTCCCGGATAAAATGGTTTGCCAAGTCATCGGGAACCACCAACGACAAAAGCAAATTCATTCCCGTGAGCGACGAATGTCTCAAACGGTGCCACTACCAGGGAGGATTTGACGTCGTAGCGACCTACTTCCGCAACTACCCCCACAACAGGCTCTTTCTCGGCAAAAGCCTTATCCTGGGCGGCAGCCACGCCATCAACCCCCTGTCGCCGGGCATCTCCTGCGGCGATCTCTCGGCCATACTGCTGCAAAACACCAGCACGCTGGTCAACTGCATGCGTGCCCCCAAACTCAAAATCGCCCTCATGAGCGAATGGGAAGCCAAGATAAAAGCCATCGTCAAAGACACGATGCACCGCAACATCGTAAGCCTCTCGGGCGTCCCCTCCTGGATGATGACCCTCATCAAGCAGATTCTGCAAGAGAGCGGCGCACAGAACCTGTGCGAAGTGTGGCCCCACCTCGAAGTCTTCTTCCACGGCGGCATCAGCTTCGAACCCTACCGGCAATACTACAAAGAGCTGATACCCACAGACGCCATGCACTATGTCGAGACCTACAACGCCTCCGAAGGATTCTTCGGCATACAGAACGACCCCGAACACCACGACATGCTGCTGATGCTCGACCTGGGAGTATTCTTCGAATTTATCCCCCTGAACGAGCTCGACAAGGAAAATCCCCGCGTACTCCCGCTGTGGGAAGTCGAAGAGGGTGGCAACTATGCCCTCGTCATGTCGTCGACCAATGGTCTGTGGCGTTACCTCATAGGCGACACGGTAAAAATCACCTCGACCTGCCCCGTAAAATTCACCATCTCGGGACGCACCAAGCACTTCATCAACGCCTTCGGCGAAGAGCTGATGGTAGCCAACGCCGAGAAAGGCCTGGCCAAAGCCTGCGAGATGACCGGCAGCAAGGTGCTCAATTACAGCGCTGCGCCGGTGTTCATGTCGGACAAGAGCCGCGGACACCACCAGTGGCTCATCGAGTTTGAAAAGGCACCCGCCGACCCCGAAGCCTTTGCCGACATACTCGACAAGGCCCTGCAAGAGGTAAACTCCGACTACGAAGCCAAACGCTACAAAGGCATCTTCCTCGACCGCCTCGAAATCGTCGTGGCCCGGCCCCACCTCTTCGACGACTGGCTGCGCGAAAAGGGAAAACTGGGCGGACAACATAAGATACCCCGCCTGAGCAACACCCGCGACCTCATCGAAGAGATGCTGAAAATGAATCATTAACAACCTTTCCTCACATAAGATACCAACTGCCAATGGAAAAGAATTTCAAACGAATACTCGTAACCACCGCTTTGCCTTACGCCAACGGTCCGGTACACATCGGACACTTGGCCGGCGTGTATGTACCCGCCGACATCTATACCCGCTACCAACGGCTTAAAGGCCGCGACGTCATTCTCATCGGAGGCTCCGACGAGCACGGCGTGCCCATCACCCTGAAAGCCCGCAAAGAAGGTGTTACCCCGCAAGACATCGTAGACCGCTACCACACGATTATCAAAGATTCGTTCGAAGAGTTCGGCATCTCGTTCGACATCTATTCGCGCACCACATCAGACATTCACGAAAAGATGGCATCGGACTTCTTCCGCACCCTCTACGACAAAGGCGTCTTCATCGAAAAAGAGAGCGAACAATATTACGACGAAGAGGCCGGCCAGTTCCTTGCCGACCGCTACATAACCGGTACCTGCCCTCACTGCAAAAATGAACGCGCCTACGGCGACCAGTGCGAAGCCTGCGGCACATCGCTCAACGCCACCGACCTCATCAATCCCAAGTCGACCATCAGCGGCAGCCGCCCCGTGCTGCGCAAGACCAAGCACTGGTACCTCCCCCTCGACCGCTACGAAGGCTTCCTGCGCGAATGGATACTCGAAGGCCACAAGGAGTGGAAACCCAACGTCTACGGCCAGTGCAAATCGTGGCTCGACATGGGCCTGCAACCTCGCGCCGTGAGCCGCGACCTCGACTGGGGTGTGCCTGTACCCGTCGAGGGAGCCGAAGGCAAGGTGCTCTATGTATGGTTCGATGCCCCCATCGGATACATCTCCAACACCAAGGAGCTGCTGCCCGACACCTGGGAACGCTACTGGAAAGACCCCGAAACCAAACTCGTGCATTTCATCGGGAAAGACAACATCGTATTCCACTGCATCGTATTCCCCGTCATGCTCAAAGCCGAAGGCAGCTATATCCTGCCCGAGAACGTGCCGGCCAACGAATTCCTCAACCTCGAAGGCGACAAGATATCGACCTCGCGCAACTGGGCCGTGTGGCTGCACGAATACCTCAAAGAACTTCCTGGCAAGCAGGACGTGCTGCGCTACGTACTCACGGCCAACGCCCCCGAGACCAAAGACAACGACTTCACCTGGAAAGACTTCCAGGCCCGCAACAACAACGAGCTCGTGGCCATACTGGGTAACTTCATCAACCGCTCCCTGGTACTCACCCACAAATATTTCGAAGGTAAAGTACCCGCCTGCGGCGAACTCACCGACTACGACCGCGACACGCTGCGCGAATTTTCAGACGTGAAGGCCCGTCTCGAAAACGGCATCGAAAACTACCGCTTCCGCGACGCTCTGAAAGAGGCCATGAACCTGGCCCGCATCGGCAACAAGTACCTGGCCGACACCGAGCCATGGAAACTCGCCAAGAGCGACATGCCCCGCGTGGCAACGATACTCCACCTTGCCCTGCAAATCTCGGCCAACCTGGCCATCGCCTTCGAGCCCTTCCTGCCCTTCTCGACCGCCAAGTTACGCACCATGCTGGGACTTGCAACCATCGACTGGGACATGCTGGGCCGCACCGACATTCTTGCAACCGGCAGCCAACTGGCGCAACCCGAACTGCTTTTCGAGAAAATCGACGACAGCGTTATCGAGGCCCAAATCAAGAAACTGCACGACACGAAGATTGCCAACGAAAAGGCCAACCATGTAACCGAGCCCATCGCCCCGACCATCGAATTCGACGACTTTACCAAACTCGACATCCGCGTGGGCAAGGTACTCGAATGCCAGAAGGTTCCCAAAGCCGACAAGCTCCTGCAATTCAAAATCGACGACGGGCTGGGCGGCCGCACCATCGTATCGGGCATCGCCAAGCACTACAACCCCGAAGATCTCGTAGGCAAGCAGGTGTGCTTCATCGCCAACCTTGCTCCCCGCAAGCTCAAAGGCATCGAATCGCAAGGCATGATACTCTCGGCCGAAGATGCCGACGGTCGCCTCGTGGTCATCTCGCCGCAAGACGACGTAACGGCCGGTTCGTGCGTAAAATAATTCTCTCCATCACTCCACCCCGGCCTCACCGCCGGGGTGGACTTTTTTCCCGACTCCCATGCCCGATTCCCTCAAAAAAAGAACCCTCAACGCCCTTGTTTGGAGTTTTGTCGACAAATGCGGGCAGCAGCTTCTCTATTTTGTATCGGGTATCATACTCGCCAATCTTCTCTCGCCCGAAGATTACGGCCAAATAGGCGTTCTCACGCTCTTTATCACCCTCTCGGGTATTCTGGTCGACAGCGGCTTCGGATCGGCCCTTATTCGCAAGAAAAACGCCACTGAGACCGATTACAGCACGATATTCTACTTCAACCTCGGCATCAGCCTGCTCTTTTACCTCATACTCTTCGCGGCGGCCCCGCTCATTGCCGACTTCTTCGAGATACCCGGTCTCACCCCCGTGGCCCGCGTACTGTTCCTGTCGATACTCTTCCAGGGATTCTCTCTCATACAGCAGGTGCGGCTCACCAAGCACATCGCCTTCACCCACCTGGCCCGCATCAACATCGTCGCCATACTGCTGGGCTCGACAGCCGCCATCGCATACGCCTGGCAGGGAGGCGGCGTGTGGGCACTGGTCGTGCAGCAACTGCTCATCGCCCTGCTCCGCACCGTACTGCTGTGGGCCTACGGGCACTGGCGCCCCCGGGCCCGTTTCAGCCTCAGGTCGATACGCGAATTTCTCTCTTACAGCAGCCACCTCATCGGTACCGGCGTACTCAACGCCATCTACAACAACCTCTACCCCATGCTCATCGGCAAGGGGTACAGCACGGCATCGGTAGGCTTCTACACCCAGGCTCACCGCTTCCAGGAGATACCTTCATCGCTGGTGGCCACCATATTCCGCAGCGTGGCATTCCCGGTGCTATCGACCATCAACGACGAGCCCGACCGCATGATACGCATCTTCGGCAAATACATCCGCACGATTTCGTTCTTCATCTTCCCGGTCATGACCCTCTTCATCGTCATTGCCGAACCCCTCGTACTGGTGCTGCTCTCGGAGAAGTGGGCCGCCTCCATTCCCTACCTGCAACGGTTGTGTATCGCCGGCGCCTTCTCGCCCTTCATCATTCTCTACTACGACCTGTTCAACACGATAGGCCGCTCCGACATCAACCTGAAAACCGAAATCGTGAAGAAAATACTTCTCTCGGCCGGCATATTCTTCTGCTTTGGGCAGGGCATCATCGCCCTCATCTGGCTGTGGGTGGCCTACACGCTGGCCTCCCTGCTGGCCTCGATGCTGCTGGGACAGGCGTTTACCTCCTACCGAGCCGCACGCTTCGTGCGCGACATCACACCGTGCCTGCTGCTTTCGGCTGCCGCAGGCGTGGCAGCCTGGGGGGTCTACGGCTGCTGCCCCACGCTGACGCTGCGCCTTGTCGTGCCGCTGGCCGCTTTTGTCGTCTTCTATCTGCTGGGCACATACCTGGCCCGCGTCGAGATATGGAAAGAGTTTTTCAGGTGGAAAGACGAACGCCGCCTGTCGAGAGATTCCCGCAACACCCCTCAACCCTAAAAGCATGAAAACACCGCTTTTCTCGATTATTACGATTACCTTCAATGCCGCCTCGACGGTGAGACCCACCCTCGAATCGGTCGCCGCACAATCCTGCAAGGAGTATGAATACCTTCTCATCGACGGAGCCTCCCGCGATGCGACGGTAGAGATAGCCCGGCAATACCCCTGCGTGTCGCACATCGTGAGCGAACCCGACAACGGGCTCTACGACGCCATGAACAAAGGCATCGCCGCTGCCCACGGCGACTATCTCATCTTCCTCAATGCGGGCGACAGCCTCCATGAGCCCGACACCTTGCAGAAAATAGCCGATTTCATCGGGAAAAACCGTCCCGACATCATCTACGGCGAGACGGCCATCGTCGACAGCGAGCGTCGCTTCGTCTCCATGAGAAGGCTCAAAACGCCCGAAAAACTTACATGGAAAAGTTTCCGCATGGGCATGCTGGTGTGCCACCAGGCCTTTATCGTGCGCCGGCAACTGGCTCCGCTCTACGACCTGACCTACCGTTTCTCGGCCGACTTCGACTGGTGTATCCGCTGCCTGAAAAGCGCCCACACCGTCGCCAACACCCACCTCACCCTCATCGACTACCTCAACGAAGGGGTAACCACCCGCAACCACAAGGCCTCGCTCAAAGAGCGCTATCGCATCATGGTGAAATACTACGGCCGCGTGCCGGTCGTGCTGCTGCACCTGTGGTTTGCCGTGCGCTACTACACCACCCGCCTGCTGGGCCGGCAGGTCTGAACCATTGAAAACGGAACGGGCCGAGACAGGCCTGCATGCGATGCCCCACACCCACAGGAGAAAGGGCGTTGAAACGGCCACCTGCCGAGAGGCAGGCAAAGAAAAAATGGAAAAAACAGAGAAAAAGAGCCTTGGAAAGGGTGGATAATAAGACTGGGAAAAACTCACAAACTATCATTGGGAGAGCTGCCGGGCGGGCGGAAAAGCCGCTCAGTCGCGCCGCATATAACGGGCCCGTTCGTCGGGCGAGAAACGCTCCACGGCGTAGCGCAACATGGTGCGTGGCATGCGCCGGCAACGGCTTTCCAGGAAAGACTCCAACCGCTTTTTATCGCGCTTGCCCACCTCGCGGAGCATCCAGCCCACAGCCTTGTGTATGAGGTCGTGCGGGTGAGTAAGCAGGCGGTCGGCCAGCCGTAGGGTATCGTCGAACTCACCGCGGCGGATAAAGGCCCACGTCGAGACGATGGCAATGCGCTGTTCCCACAGCGAAGTGCTGTCGGCCAGGCGGTCGAGCAGCGAACGGTCGCGCGAGAGCAGAAAGTTGCCTACGATTTCATAGGCCGACAGGTCGACCAAGTCCCAGTTGTTGATACCGTCGGTGTGGGCCAGATAGTGCGCGACAATCTCCTCACGGCACGCCTCGTCGCCCCGGGCAAACTGCTGTGTCCACAGAATCAGCGCCAGCAGACGGCACTCATGCACAGGGTCGGCCAGCAGCGGCAACACCTCGGAGGGTGTCAGCTCCCGAAAGAATTGCCTGGCCGTCTTGCGCACGTCGGGTACTCGCACACCGATAAAACGGTCGCCCTCGCCATAGTCGCCCCGGCCGGTCTTGAAAAAGCGGGCGGCCGTCACGGCATAATCGGCCGAAGCCTGGGCAAAGAGCGCCTCACGCGCCCGGGCAGCTGCCGGCGAGAGGCTGTATTGCTGCGTATCCATCGGAGAAAAACATTATATGAGATTGACCTTGTCGATGGGGCCACCCTCGAAAAAGTTGATAATGTTGCGCGAGACATGCGCTGCCATTTCGTGGCGTATCTCGACGGTCTGCGTACCGGTGTGTGGCGTCATCACCACATTGTCGAGGCAGGTAAGCTCGGGAATGGGATAGTTGCCATGCTCAAAGACATCAAGGCCGGCGGCCCATATCACCCCGGTGCGCAACGCCTCGGCCAGTGCCTGCTCGTCGACAAGGGGCCCGCGCGCCGTGTTGATGAGAATGGCGGTGGGTTTCATCTTACGCAGCGCCTCGGCATCGATGAGATGATAGGTATCGGTGTTGTGGGGTGCATTGAGCGAGACAACATCGGCCGTGTGCAACAGCTGGTCGAGAGAGAGATAGACGGCCTCATACTGCTGCTCCACTTCGGGAGCAAGGCGGTGGCGGTTGTGATAGACAATCTTCATGCCGGCCGCCCGGGCACGGCGAGCCAGCGCCCGGCCTATGCGGCCCATACCCACAATACCCAGGGTGGCACCGTAGAGCGAATGGCCCAGGTTGGCCAGCAGCTCCACCTTCACCGAGCCGGGAATGCGCAAGCGGCGGTCGAGCTCGGAGATGCGCCGGCTGGCAGCCAGGAGAAGCCCCATGGCCTGGTCGGCGGTGGGCTCGGTCACGGGGTCGGGCGTGTTGGTAACCTGTATGCCTTTAAGGGTGGCATAGGGTATGTCGATATTGTCGTAGCCGACGGCATAGTTCGAGACGATTTTCAGTTTCGGGGCCGCATCCATGAGCTGCCGGTCGACGGGGAAGTTGTACATCGACTGCAAGGCATCGTAGTCGGCAATCACCCGCAACACCTCGTCGTAGGTGAACGACTCTACCCCTTCGGGCGGGAACGTTACGTCGTACTTCTGCATGAGTTCGGCATAGCCGTCGCGCCACATATTGTAAGTAACCAGTACTTTTTTCTTTTCCATTGTCTTGAATTTTGGCACAAAAATAGCGATTTTTTATTCCCGATGAAAGGCGGTCGGTTTTTTTACCGACATTCGGCCGTCGCGGGAAGAAGAGCGGCTAACCTTTTGACAGGCCACAAGGTTTTAGCCGTTTTCTTTCGGACAATCGGGTAAAAAATCTATTTTTGCAGAAACTACCGAAAAAAATCATCGAGTCATGGTTCTCAACTACATCTGGATATTCTTCTTTCTCACGGCATTTGTCGTGGCCGTGGCACAGAGCCTCTTCTACGGCAACCTCGACATTTGGAGCGAAATCATGAACTCGACATTCACCTCGGCCAAGAGTGCCTTTGAAATCTCCCTCGGACTCACCGGGGTGCTGTCGCTGTGGCTGGGACTGATGAAAATCGGCGAACGGGGCGGCGTCATCGCCACCTTCTCGCGGTGGATAAGCCCGCTCTTCACCCGGCTCTTTCCCGACCTGCCCCGCAACCACCCGGCCTTCGGCTCGATATTCATGAACATCTCGGCCAACATGCTGGGCCTCGACAACGCCGCCACCCCTCTGGGACTGAAAGCCATGAAAGAGATGCAGGCGACAAATGCGCAGAAGGAGACGGCCAGCAACCCCATGATCATGTTTCTGGTGCTCAACACCACAGGGCTCACCATCGTGCCTCTGGGCGTGATGGTGTACCGCGCCCAGATGGGAGCCGCCAACCCCTCCGACATCTTCCTGCCCATACTCATCGCCACCTACTGCTCGACGCTGGTGGGGCTCATCGCCGTGTGTCTGAAACAGCACATCAACCTGCTCGACCGGGTAATACTCGGCACCATCGGCGGCATCACCCTGCTCATCGGCGGCCTGCTCTACTTCTTTTCACAACTGCCGCCCGAGAAGGTGTCGCTCTACTCGGGCTTCGGTGCCAACTGCCTGCTGTTTACCATCATCACCGGATTTCTGGTGGCCGGCATACGCAAAAAGATAAACGTCTACGACGCCTTTATCGAAGGAGCCAAAGAGGGTTTCAAGACCGCCGTCACCATCATACCCTACCTGGTGGCCATACTGGTGGCCATTGCCGTGTTCCGCGCCTCGGGCGCCATGGACTTCCTCATCGCCGGCATCACCCGGGGCGTAGAGGCACTGGGCATCAACTCCGACTTCGTGGGAGCCCTGCCCACCGCCCTGATGAAACCACTCAGCGGCAGCGGTGCCCGCGGCATGATGGTCGACGCCATGGCCACCTACGGTGCCGACTCGTTTGTGGGACGCGTCGCCTCGACCATACAGGGCTCGACCGACACGACCTTCTACATTCTCGCCGTCTACTTCGGCAGCGTGGGCATACGCAACACGCGCTATGCCGCCGGATACGGCCTGCTCGCCGACCTGGCCGGTATCGTGGCCGCCATCGCCGTGTCGTACCTCTTCTTCCACTGAAAATGACACGCCGCCCACCGTCGGGCCGCAATGCCGACCGCCGTTTTTTCGGCACCAGACAGCCATTTATCGGCACAAAACATTACCTTTGTACGTTTTTACACAATACCGAATACCTATGGCTATCAGCTACTACGCCGAAGATGTGAAACTCCCGGCCCTGCGCAAACGCGAAACCAACGAATGGATACGCACCGTTGCCGCACGCTACGACAAGAAATGCGGTGACATTGCCTATATCTTCTGCTCCGACGAGAAGATTCTCGACGTCAACAAAGAGTATCTGCAACACGACTACTACACCGACGTTATCACCTTCGACTACACCGAGGGCAACCGCATCGGCGGCGACATATTCATCAGCCTCGACACGGTGCAGAGCAACGCCCAGGCATTCGGCTCGACCTACGGCGAGGAGCTCTACCGCATTCTCATACACGGCGTGCTGCACCTCTGCGGCATCAACGACAAAGGCCCCGGCGAACGCGAAATCATGACGCAGAACGAAAACGAGGCTCTGGCCCTCCTCCCCGACAGCCTGAAAACAACGATACAACAACTGCAACGGAAATAGACGATGAAATTCAACTACGACGTCATTGTGGTGGGAGCCGGCCATGCCGGCTGCGAAGCGGCGGCAGCGGCCGCACGGCTGGGCTCGGAAACCCTGCTCATCACGATGGACATGAACAAGATTGCGCAAATGAGCTGCAACCCCGCCGTGGGCGGCATAGCCAAAGGCCAAATCGTGCGCGAAATCGACGCCCTCGGCGGACAAATGGGTATCGTTACCGACAAGACCGCCCTGCAATTCCGTATGCTCAACCGCTCGAAAGGCCCCGCCATGTGGAGCCCCCGCGCCCAGAGCGACCGGCAGAAGTTTATCCAGACCTGGCGCGAAACACTCGAAAACACCGAGCACCTGTCGATATGGCAAGATAGTGTTAAACAGTTGATATTCAACAAAGAAGGAGCCGTTTCGGGGGTTATAACCAACATGGAGGTAACCTTCACGGCCAAAGCCGTGGTACTCACCTGCGGCACCTTCATGAACGGACTCATGCACATAGGTCGCGTGCAACTGCGGGGCGGCCGCGTGGCCGAACCGGCCTCATACGGACTCACCGAGCAACTCGTGGAGCGCGGCTTCACCGCCGGACGCATGAAGACGGGTACTCCCGTGCGCATCGACGGTCGCAGCGTACACTACGACCTGATGACCACCCAAGAGGGCGAAAACGACTTCCACAAGTTTTCCTACCTCGACAACGTACACCGCACCCTCACCCAACGCAACTGCTGGATTACCTACACCAACGAACGGGTACACGAAATCCTGCGCGAGGGACTGCCCGACTCGCCTCTCTACAACGGACAGATAAAGAGCATCGGACCCCGCTACTGCCCCAGCATCGAGACCAAAATCGTAACCTTCCCCGATAAGACCGAGCATCAGCTCTTTCTCGAACCCGAAGGCGAGACCAGCCAGGAACTCTACCTCAACGGCTTCTCCTCGTCGCTGCCCATCGACGTGCAGTTGCGGGCCCTGCAAGCCATACCGGCCTTCCGCGACATTCGCATCTACCGGCCCGGCTATGCCATCGAATACGACTACTTCGACCCCACCCAGCTCACCCATACCCTCGAAACCAAAGCGGTGCGCAACCTCTTCTTCGCCGGACAGATTAACGGAACGACCGGATATGAAGAGGCCGCCGGCCAGGGGCTCATAGCCGGTATCAACGCCCACCTGCGCTGCCACGGCGGCAACGAGTTTGTACTGGGACGCGACGAAGCCTACATAGGCGTACTCATCGACGACCTCGTAACCAAAGGGGTCGACGAGCCATACCGCATGTTCACCTCCCGTGCCGAATACCGCATACTGCTCCGCCAGGACGACGCCGACATGCGGCTCACCCCCCGGAGCTACGAACTGGGACTGGCCGACAGCGAACGCTACCGGATGCTGACCGAGAAGAAAGAGTTCCGCGACCGGCTGATACAATTTGCCCGCGAACACTCCGTGAAGATGAACCAGGTAAACCCCGCCCTCGAACAGGCCGGCCTCACCCCCATGAAGCAGGGCATGAAACTCATTGACCTCGTCTTGCGTCCGCAACTCGACATCGAGACCATCGCCCAGTGGGTTCCCGCCCTCAAAAATCTGCTCGACACCATACCCTCGCGTCGCGAAGAAATCGTGGAGGCCGCCGAGATTTGCATCAAATACGAGGGCTATATCGAGCGCGAAAAACTCATTGCCGACAAGATAGCCCGGCTCGAAAACATTCGCATCAAGGGAAAATTCGACTACCACACGATACAGCAAATCTCTATCGAAGCCCGGCAGAAACTGGCCAAAATCGACCCCGAGACCATTGCCCAGGCCTCGCGCATACCGGGCATCTCACCCAGCGACATCAACATACTATTAGTGCTATTAGGAAGATAATGTTCCACGTGGAACAAACAGAAAACGTATGGACGCAGAATATATCAAAAGCCAAGTCAGAGACATTGTAGACTTCCCCACAAAAGGGGTCATATTCAAAGATCTCACCCCCGTGTTCAAGAAGCCCGATGCGCTGCGGATGGTGAGCGACGAGCTTTACGAGCGCTACAAAAACGCCGGCATCACCAAGGTTGTTGGCGTCGAATCAAGAGGTTTCATACTGGCCTCCATCGTAGCCTACAAGCTCAACGCCGGGTTTGTGCCCATACGCAAGCCAGGCAAGCTTCCCGCGCTCACATGGAGCGAGAGCTACAAAAAAGAGTATGGCTATGATACCATAGAGATACACCAGGACGCCATCACCTCCGACGACGTCATACTCCTGCACGACGACGTACTTGCCACCGGAGGCACCATGGTTGCCGCCTATCACCTCTTGCAAGGCTTCCACCCGAAGCACATCTACATCAATTTCCTCACGGAAATCGTCATGCTCGACGGGCGGAAAGAGTTCCCCGAAGGGGTTGAAATCGACTCACTCATCAAACTCTGATACCTCACCTTGGCCGCCACCAACGAACATATTCACCACCTGCTGTCGCTCCTCCCCGACTCGCCCGGAGTATACCAATACTTCGACAAGGAGGGGAACATCATCTATGTAGGCAAGGCCAAGAACCTGAAACGGCGCGTCAGCTCCTATTTCAACAAGAAGCACGAATCGCTGCGCACCACCATGCTGGTGCGTAATATCTGCGACATCAAATACACCGTTGTAGGCAGCGAAGAAGATGCCCTGCACCTCGAAAACAGCTTTATCAAGGAGTACAAGCCCCGCTACAACGTACTGCTCAAAGACGACAAGACCTACCCCTGGATTACGGTGCGCAACGAGCCGTTTCCACGGGTGTTTCTCACCCGCAAGGTCATTCACGACGGCTCGAAATACTACGGCCCCTATGCCAATGTGCAACTGGCACGCACCGTAATCGAACTCATACGCTCGATATATCCCATACGCACCTGCTCCCACCTGCTGTCGGCCGAGAACATCGAACGACACAAATACAAGGTGTGCCTGCAATATCACATCAAAAACTGCAAAGGCCCCTGCGAAGGCATGCAGAGCGAGGCCGATTATCGGGAAGAAATCGAGCAGATACGCCAAATTCTCAGCGGGAACATCCAGCAACTGACCGACCATCTCAAAGAAGAGATGAACGCACTGGCCGAGCAGTTGGAATTTGAAGAGGGACAGCAGCTGAAAGAGAAGTACCTGCTGCTCGAAAAATACAAGGCCAAGTCGGTCATCGTGAGCAGCACGATACACAACGTCGACGTCTTCTCCTACGCCGAAGACGAGAACGACGCCTACGTCAACTACCTGCACGTGCGCAACGGTTCCATCGTACAAAGTTACACCCTCGAATACCGGAAACGGCTCGACGAGACCCGCGAAGAGATACTCTCGCTGGCCATTGCCGAGCTGCGCCAGCGCTTCAAGAGCGAATCGCACGAAATCATCGTACCATTCCTTCCCGAGTCGGAATTTAAAGAGACCTTCTTCACCGTGCCGCAGCGGGGCGACAAGCGCAAACTGCTCGAAGTCTCCGAGCAGAATGTCAAGCAATACAAGCTCGACAAGGTAAAAAGTGCCGAGAAACTCAACCCCGAACAGCGGGTTACCCGCATACTTTCGCGGGCACAGAAAGATTTCAGGCTGCACAACCTGCCCATGCACATCGAGTGCTTCGACAACTCCAACATTCAGGGCACCCTGCCGGTATCGTCGTGCGTGGTCTTCAAAAAGGCCAAACCATCGAAAAAAGACTACCGCCATTTCAACGTGAAGAGTGTCGAAGGGCCCGATGACTTCGCCTCGATGTACGAGGCCGTATACCGGCGCTACAAACGTCTCTCCGAAGAGAATCAGCCCCTCCCCGACCTCGTGGTGGTCGACGGCGGAAAAGGGCAGCTCAGCGCAGCCTGCGAAGCCCTGCGCGACCTGCACCTGCAAATTCCCATCATCGGCATCGCCAAGCGTCTTGAAGAGATTTTCTTCCCCGACGACCCCATACCCCTCTACCTCGACAAGAACAGCGAAAGCCTGCGTCTCATACAGCAGATGCGCGACGAGGCCCACCGCTTCGGCATCACCCATCACCGCAACCGGCGCAGCAAGAAGCAGGTCGAGTCGGCCCTCGACAAGATACCGGGCATCGGCGAGAAAACCCGCGACCTGCTGCTCACCCGTTACAAGAGCGTAAAGCGCATAAAGGAGGTTCCCCTCGACGAGCTGGCCCAACTCATAGGCCCGGCCAAGGCGGGGCTCATACACGAGGCCATAGATGGTATATAACATTGTATATCAAATACTTAACAAGAAAAAGAAACTAAAATCATGAGAATCGTCATACAACGGGTAGCCCACGCATCGGTAACGATAGAGGGGAAAGTGAAGTCGAGCATAGGTCGCGGACTGCTCATACTGGTAGGCATCGAAGACGCCGACGAGGCTGCCGATGCCGAATGGCTCAGCAAAAAGGCCGTCAACCTCCGCATCTTCGACGACGAAAACGGTGTCATGAACCGCTCGGTAGGCGACATCGACGGCGAGATACTCATCGTGAGCCAGTTCACCCTCTTTGCCTCCACCCGCAAAGGCAACCGTCCCTCCTACATCAGAGCATCGAAGCACGAGCACGCCGTGCCCCTCTACGAGCACTTCTGCCGGCTCATCGAAGAGGAGAGCGGCAAACGCCCGGGAACCGGCGAATTCGGCGCCGACATGAAGGTAGTGCTGCTCAACGACGGACCGGTAACCATCATCATCGACTCCAAACTGAAAGAATAATACAATGACCCTGCAAGAAGCACAAGAGACTGTCGACCGCTGGATAAAGAGCTACGGCGTGCGCTATTTCAACGAGCTCACCAACATGGCCATTCTCACCGAAGAGGTGGGCGAAGTGGCCCGCATCATCGCGCGGAGGTACGGCGAACAGTCGTTCAAGGAGAGCGACAAGAAGGTCGACCTGGCCGATGAACTGGCCGACGTACTGTGGGTTCTCATCTGCCTGGCCAACCAGACGGGTGTCGACCTCACCGAGGCTCTCCAACGCAACATCGACAAGAAAACCTCACGCGACAAACTGCGCCACCAGGCGAACCCCAAACTCAAATAGAACGTTTTCATCGAAAAAACTCAAAGCATAAAGATATGGACCAGTACAACGAAATGCTGAAAGGCTACAACACCGACCTGCACGACGACGAAGTCGCCCAAATGACCGACAAAATCCTCTACGAGGGGCTGCGGGAGAACAGCTGCGAAGAGGTGTACCGATTCCTCTTCGGCTGCATCGACCTCACCTCGCTCAACCCCACCGACAACCAGGAGCAGATTGCCGCCTTCACCCGGCAGGTCAACGAACTCGACAACCAGAACCCCGAACTCAACCACGTGGCCGCCATCTGCGTCTACCCCAACTTCGTCGAGTGCGTGCGCATGAACCTCGAAGTCTCCGATGTGAACATCGCCGCCGTAGCCGGCGGATTCCCCTCGTCGCAGACCTTTACCGAAGTAAAGATTGCCGAGACGGCACTGGCCGTCTCCGAAGGAGCCAACGAGATAGACATTGTCATGAACGTAGGGCAGTTTCTCAACGGTGAATACGAAGATATCTGCGATGAAATCGCCGAAATAAAACATGCCTGCCACGGCGAGGCCCAACTCAAAGTGATACTCGAAACCGGAGCACTCGGCAACAGCAGCAACGTGAAAAAGGCTGCCCTGCTGGCCATCTACTCGGGTGCCGACTTTATCAAGACGTCGACCGGAAAACTCACACCGGGCGCCACTCCCGAGGCCTTCTATGTCATGTGCACGGCCATCAAGGAATACTACGAACACACCAACACCCGCATCGGCATCAAGGCCGCCGGTGGAATATCGACTACGGCCGACGCCGTGAAATATTACACCATCGCCAAGAGCGTCCTGGGCGAGGAATGGCTCGACAAGAAATACTTCCGCCTCGGAGCCAGCCGGTTGGCCGCCAACCTGCTCGAATCGATTGTCAGCGCCGGAAAGAAATAAGAGATTCTGCGATGAATCGGCAGTGAAAAGCCCATCACCCCACAAAAAAAACGGTAGCCCGAAGGGTTACCGTTTTTTGTATCATAAAGAGAGATTTTACTTCGTGCGGGAGATGACGTAGTCGAATACAGCCATGAGCGAGTCGACCACCGGCGAAGAGGCAAAGGGTGCCAGGCAGGCAGCCGCTTCATCGCGCAGGCGGTGCATCACCTGCTCGGCATAGGCCACACCTCCATGGTCTACCGCAAAAGCGATGAGACGGGTTATGTCGTCGTCGGTGAGCTCGTCTTTCTGCAACAGGGCCCGCATGGCATCGCAATGGGCACCCTGCTCGTGTGTAAGGGCATAGATGAGGGGGAGAGTTACTTTGCCTTCGGCCAGGTCGCTGCGGGTAGGCTTACCCACCTCTCCTTGCGCGAAATAATCGAAAATATCGTCTTTTATCTGGAAGCAGAGGCCCAGCCGTTCGCCGAAATTCTGCACGGCCTCGCTCTGCTCGGCCGTCATACCCGAGGTAACGGCTCCCACCTGCATGCAGGAGATGAAGAGCGAAGCTGTCTTCTGGCGTATGACGTTGAAATAGGCCTTTTCATCGATGATTTTGCTCTGCACCACCGAGAGCTGATCCATCTCGCCGCTGGCCAGCATACGCCCCAACAGGCCGAGAATACGCACCACCTCGATAGAGTGGGTGCACAATGCCGACTCCAAGGCACACGACACGAAGTAATCGCCGGCCAGGACGGCCACCCGATTGTCCCAAATACCGTTGATGGTAGCCTTGCCGCGACGCAACTTCGACTCGTCGACCACATCGTCATGAATGAGTGAGGCGTTGTGCAACAGTTCGATGGCTGCTGCCCCGTGCAGTGTCTCGGGCTTCACCTCTCCCATGAGCCGGCCGGTAAGCAGCACGAGAATGGGGCGTATCTGCTTGCCCGTCATGGTAAGGTAGTGGGCCACAACGCGCGACAAGAGAGGACTGGTCGAAGAAAGAGCATGAGCTATGATTTCGTTCAACTGTATCATCTCGCCTTCGACAGGCTGTTTAATCTTCGACAAAATATCCATCGGTTGTTGGCTGTTTTTACGGGTGCAAAGATAATGTAAAGCTGAGGGAGTATAAAAACAAGAGAACGGTTTTTTCGCCGCCGCTTCACTTCACCGGGCAAAATTAGGAATAAAACAAGAAGATTCGGCAGAATTATCGTAATTTTACCTCGGAATATTTCAGGCGGTAGAAGAGTTTCTGCCGCCGACACACTCTTACCTGCTTGACCATGACCGACAAACGTCTTTTTCTGCTCGACGCCTACGCGCTCATCTACCGGGCCTACTACGGCCTCATCAAAAACCCGCGCATCAACTCCAAGGGGGTCAACACCTCGGCCATCTTCGGCTTTGTCAACACCCTCGAAGAGGTATTGCGCAAAGAGGACCCCTCGCACATCGCCGTGGGCTTCGACCCGGCCGGCCCCACCTTCCGACACGAGGCCTACGAGCAATACAAGGCCCAGCGCGAAGAGACACCCGAGGTCATACGTCAGTCGGTGCCCGTCATCAAGGAAATCATACGCGCCTACCGCATACCCATCGTCGAGGTGGCAGGCTACGAGGCCGACGACGTAATAGGCACGCTGGCCAAGCAGGCCGAGCAGGCCGGCTTCGACACCTACATGATGACCCCCGACAAAGACTACGGCCAGCTGGTCTCGCCCCACATCTTTATATACAAACCGCTCTTCGGCGGCAATTTCGAGGTGCGGGGTGTGAGCGAGGTAACGGGCAAGTACGGCATCGAACGGCCCGAACAGGTCATCGACATTCTGGGTCTCATGGGCGATGCCTCCGACAATATTCCGGGCTGCCCCGGCATCGGAGAGAAGACAGCCATGAAACTGGTGCAGGAGTTTGGCTCGATCGAGAATCTGCTCGAAAGCACCGACAAGCTCAAAGGTGCCACCAAGACCAAAATCGAAAATCACACCGAGGAGATAAAATTCTCGAAATTCCTGGCCACGATAAAAACCGACGTGCCGGTGTCGTTCGACGAAGAGGCACTGCGCCGTTCGGAAGTCGATGCCGAAGCCCTGCGGAAAATTTTTGACGAACTCGAATTCCGGAGTCTCGCCGAGCGAATCCTCGGCAAGAACACCCCTACCCCACCGACGGCTGCCAACGGACCTGTTCAAGGCTCGCTCTTTGATTTATTTGCGACCGAGGGCCCGGGCGACGAAAAATATTCGACTCTCCGCGACGTAAACAGCACCCCACACACCTATCTTCTTGTTGACAATGAAGAAGATATGACCCGTTTGGCCGATACACTCGAAAAGTGTCAGAAATTTTCGTTCGACACCGAAACCACCGGCATCGAGCCCATGACGGCCGAATTGGTGGGTATATCGTTCGCCATCGCCGAGGGAGAGGCCTATTATGTACCCGTCCCGGCCGAAAAGATGGCGGCGGAGAGAATTGTAAATATATTTAAAAAAGCGTTGGAAAATCCTTCGTCTCAAAAAATCGGGCAGAACATCAAGTACGACTACATCATGATGCGGCGATACGGCGTGCGACCCGCCGGAGCGTTTTTCGACACGATGGTGGCTCACTACCTCCTGCAACCCGAGCAGCGACACAACATGGACTACCTCGCCGAGATATACCTCGGCTACAAGACCATTCACATCGAAGAGCTCATCGGCCCCAAGGGGAAAGGCCAGCGCTCGATGCGCGACGTCGCCCCCGAACAGGTGTGCCCCTATGCCGCCGAAGATGCCGACATCACCCTCCAACTGAAAAACCACCTCGAAGCCGAGCTGGCCCGCGAAGGCATGGAACATCTCTTCTACGCCATAGAGATGCCGCTGGTGCGGGTGCTGGCCGAGATGGAGATAAGCGGTGTGCGCATCGACACCGAAGCCCTGCGCCGCTCGTCGGCCGACCTCGGCGAACGGCTCGCCGCCATCGAACAGGAAATCTACGAACTGGCCGGCACCAGCTTCAACATCAGCTCGGCACGGCAGGTGGGCGAGATACTCTTCGAGCGCCTCAAAATCGACGAGAAGGCCCGCAAGACCAAGACCGGACAATACTCCACCACCGAAGAGGTACTCGAAAAACTCCGCTACCGCCACCCCATTGTCGACAAGATACTCACCTACCGCGGCCTGCGCAAGCTGTTGAGTACCTATATCGACGCCCTGCCCGAGCTTATCAACCGGACCACGGGCAAGATACACACCTCGTTCAACCAGACGGTTACCGCCACGGGGCGTCTCAGTTCGAGCAACCCCAACCTGCAAAACATTCCCATTCGCGACGAGGAGGGACGTGAGATACGCCGCGCCTTTATCCCCGAAGAGGGCTCCCTCTTCTTCTCGGCCGACTATTCGCAAATCGAACTGCGCATCATGGCCCACCTCAGCGGCGACCCGGCCATGACCGAGGCCTTCGTCTCGGGCCACGACATCCACGCCGCCACCGCCGCCAGAATCTACAAGGTAGCCATCGACGAGGTAACCAAAGATATGCGACGCAAAGCCAAGACGGCCAACTTCGGTATCATCTACGGCATCTCCACCTTCGGGCTGGCCGAGCGGCTCAACATTCCCCGCAGCGAGGCCAAGCAGCTCATCGACGGCTATTTCGAGACTTTCCCGCGCGTGAAGCAATATATGGAGCAGAGCATCGAAGTGGCACGCGAGAAGGGCTACGTCGAGACCCTCAACGGTCGCAAACGCATGTTGCCCGACATACATTCCCACAACAGCGTCGTGCGCGGATATGCCGAGCGCAACGCCATAAACGCCCCCATACAAGGCAGTGCCGCCGACATCATAAAGATAGCCATGGTGCGCATCTTCGACCGCTTCGAGCGTGAGGGGTTGCAGGCCAAGATGATTCTGCAAGTACACGACGAACTCAACTTCACCGTGCCCCTGTCCGAAATCGATACCGTATCGCGCATCGTCAAGGAGGAGATGGAGCAGGCGGCCACCCTGCATGTACCGCTCGTCGCCGACACCGGTACCGGCAGCAACTGGCTCGAAGCGCATTGATAGCCCCTTCCCAGCAGCAGCAAAGCGCGGGATTCCCGCCGCCGAGACTTTAATATTCATCAAACCAAACAATATTCATCAAACCAAACAATATTCATCAAACCAAACAGCCCCGACAACTGCAAAAAAAGTTGTCGGGGCTGTTGCATCATTCCCTGTAACGGAGAGGGAGAAAACCGGTTTACGACAGTGGCGGAGTCGTTTTACCGGCGGTAATCTCGGCCTGCATCAGGTAGTCGTAGCCCGAGGCATTCTGGTAGATACGGAGGCCGAACCACCCGGCCGCCACAAGGATATGCTCTACAATCTCACTCTGCACCGACTCAAAAGCCACCCACTCGGTAACGGTCGTGAAACAGTACACTTCGAGCGGAACGCCGTTGACGGTAGGTTCGAGCAGCCGGGCCATGATTTCAAACGAGGGCGCCACCGTAGGACAGTGCCTGAGGTACATATTGACATAGGCGCGGAAAAGCCCCAGATTGGTATCGATGGTACCATTGGCCAGCCCTTCGGAGTTGTTGGTATTTTCGACGCGGGCAGCATCGTGCTGGCGTCGCTTGGAGGCGATATAATCTTTCATGTAGGGCAAGGAGGCCCAGGCGTCGAGTTGCGCCTCGGTACAGGCCGACACCGAGTCGTTCTCGATGAGAAACGCCCGTTTGATGCGCCGGCCGCCGCTCTCGGTCATGGCCCGCCAGTTCTGCATCGTCGACGACACCAGTGTGTAGGGAGGCAACGAAACAAGCGTATGGTCGAAGTTGCGCACCTTCACCGTGTCGAGCGTGATGTCTTCGACAACACCGTTCACCATGCCGCCGGGCAACACAATCCAGTCGCCCCGTCGCACGAGATCGTTCTCGGCCAGCTGTATGCCGGCCACAAAACCGAGAATGGCATCTTTAAAGACCAGCATCAGCACAGCAGCAAAGGCACCCAGTCCGGTAACCAGTTTCATGGGCGAGACTCCGGCAAAGACGGCCACGGCCAGAATAGCCGATACTCCCAGGAGTACCCCCTTGAAGAGCTGCACAAGCCCTTTGAGCGGACGGTCGCGCCACTCATCGCGCCGGGAGAGCAGGTGCCACACGGTATCGGCCAGCCGATTGAGGTAGATACACAACGCCACGATAAAGACGACTCCGCACACGCGGCCTATCCAGTCGATAAGATGGGGGGCGTCCTGGTAGACCCACGGCAAGAAAGCAAGGACAATGAGCGGCGGGAAGATACAGGCCACGCCCGAAAAGAGACGGCGCTTTATCAGTGTCTTCAACACCTCATTCCCGGTGTGACGAGCCCAGTGCAGAAATATGCGATGCAACACCACACGCAGCAACCAGGCGGCCAAAATAGAGAAAAGCACAATGAGAACCAGGTAGATAAGACTCTCCCAGCGCTCCACTCCATCGGCACTCAGACCGAGATTTTTCAAAAACTCCTTAATGGCGTGCAACAGCGGCTCGGCCACACGACGCGATTTGTCCTCGACATACTCCAAATTTTCCATACACTGCAATCGTTATCTTCCTTGTTTCCGACGGGAGGATGTGAACACCTGCCGCCAAAAACGGAGAAGGGTAAAAAAATATTCTTGCCGAATGTTCTGTAATACAACAATTTCAACCTGCTAAAAAACAGAAACAAGGCTATACTATCGTTAAACTTGCGAGAATAAAGCCATGCACCGGCAACTGTAAGCCTCTATTCTCAAAAGCTAAAAATACGAAGTTTTACGGTATAACACACGATTCGGGGTAAAGAAATTGCACGGCAACAGCAGAGAGACACACCGTGGCCGGCATTGACGAGGGTATCTGTCCTGCAAAAGAGTAGTGCCGCCCCTCCACAGGAGCGCGTGTGCAGCAACGTCCGGCAGCGGAGCGACACGCATAAGAATCGAGCCGAAAGATTTGAAAAGCGGAAAGAGCGAGAGAATAGGATAGTTTGCTGTTTTTTTGTACTTTTGCGGGCAGAAAACAAAAAATCAGAAACAGAATGGCATTACAATGCGGCATAGTGGGCCTGCCCAACGTGGGCAAATCGACCCTTTTCAACTGTTTGTCCAACGCCAAAGCGCAATCGGCAAACTTTCCCTTCTGCACCATCGAGCCCAACGTGGGCGTAATCACCGTACCCGATAACCGGCTCAACAAGCTGGCCGAGCTGGTACACCCGCAACGCATCGTCCCCACGACGGTCGAAATCGTCGACATCGCCGGTCTGGTCAAAGGCGCCAGCCAGGGCGAAGGGCTCGGCAACAAATTCCTCGCCAACATACGCGAAACCGACGCCATACTGCACGTGCTCCGCTGCTTCGACGACGACAACATCACCCACGTCGACGGCTCGGTCGACCCCGTGAGAGACAAGGAAATCATCGACTACGAACTGCAACTCAAAGACCTCGAAACCATCGAGAGCCGCATCAGCCGCGTACAGAAGCAGGCCCAGACCGGCGGCGACAAGAACGCCAAGCTGGCCTACGACGTGCTGAGCCGCTACAAAGAGGCCCTCGAACAGGGAAAAGCCGCCCGCACGGTAACCTTCGAGACCAAAGACGAGCAGCGCATCGCCCATGACCTCTTTCTGCTCACCAACAAGCCGGTAATGTATGTATGCAACGTCGACGAGGCCAGCGCCGTGAGCGGAAACGCCTACGTCGAGCGGGTGCGCGAAGCCGTGAAAGAAGAGAACGCCGAAATACTTGTCGTAGCCGCCAAGATAGAGTCGGAAATCGCCGAGTTTGAATCATACGAAGAGCGACAGATGTTCCTCAACGAGATAGGCCTCGAAGAGTCGGGCGTGTCGCGCCTCATACGCTCTGCCTACAAACTGCTCAACCTCGAAACCTACTTCACCGCCGGCGAACCCGAGGTACGGGCCTGGACCTACCTCAAAGGCAGCAAGGCTCCGCAATGCGCCGGCATCATACACAGCGACTTCGAGAAAGGATTCATTCGCGCCGAGGTCATCAAGTACGACGACTACATAACCCTCGGCTCCGAAGCCGCCTGCCGTGAAGCCGGAAAAATCAATGTCGAAGGCAAAGACTACGTCGTACAGGACGGCGACATCATGCACTTCCGTTTCAACGTATAAGGCCGCCGGCACCCCACAACATGAGAACCATCGGCTCGGTATGCGTCTACTGCGCTTCGAGTTCACGGGTAGCCCCCGTCTACTTCGAGGCGGCACAAGCTCTGGGGCAACTGCTTGCTCGGGAAGGAATACGCTGTGTCTACGGCGCAGGCGGGCAGGGACTGATGGGCACACTGGCCGATGCCGTGATGGCCGAGGGGGGCGAAATCGTCGGTGTCATACCCCGCTTCATGTATGAAAACGGCTGGAACCACCCGGCCCTGAAAAATATCGAAATCACCCCCGACATGCACAGCCGCAAACAGCGCATGGCGGCACTCTCCGACGCCGTCATTGCCCTGCCCGGCGGGTGCGGAACCTTCGAAGAGCTGCTCGAAATCATCACCTGGAAACAGTTGGGGCTCTACCTCTACCCCATCGTCGTACTCAACGTCGACGGCTACTACGACCCCCTGCTGCAAATGCTCGACCGGGCCACCGACCAGCACTTCATGCGACCCGAACACCAGGCCATGTGGTGCAGCGCCGCCACGCCGCAAGAGGCAATCGAGGCCCTCTACCGCGCCCCCGAATGGGACGGCCGGCTGAGCAAACTGGCTGTCATATAACACGACACACCGATGTTCCTGCCACACGCGACATATCGCCATCTCACCGAGATACCCGACAGCATCTCCACCCCCGTCGCGACAGTCGCAAACGCTATCCCGGCCACTGCCGATACCGCCAACATCGAGAACAAAGCCGCCGGCTTGCAAAATCTCCCGGCCGACACGACAGTCTCAACAGATGCAGCGCCCGTCGACAGCACGGCCCCATACGCCGAAACTGCCATACACACCCCCGATTCGGTCGCGGAAGCCACCGACACCACCGGCGTGGGGCTCAAAGTATCCGATGCCGGAAACCTTCCGGCTACAAACGATAGCACAAACCGTGAAACAGCTGTAACCACACCCGCCACAAGCCAAGAAATCGTCGGCACGCCAACCGCCGACAGCACCACCGCCGAACCCGAAGCCATCAGCCTCGGAAACCCGTCGGCAACAAAAGAGAACACCCCGACAACAACAGCGGCCAATAGCACGGAGAGAGACTCCGCCGCATACAGCGGGACGTCGGTAAACTCTCCCGCCACAACCCCGGCAACCGCCGATACCGCCAACATCGAGACCAAAGCCGCCGGCACGGAAACTCTCCCGGCCGCAAGCGACACGTTGTTCCTGAGTCCCGATAGCCTGGCAACAACTACCGACAGCCTCGAAACAGTCGCCGACAGCCTCAGCGCCGAACCTCCGGCGGTCGTCATCGACATACGGCCCGGACTCCCGGCCCCTCTCCGCCCGGCCCATGCCCCCCTGCGGGACGACGGACTCTTTGTGCTGCTTTTGGCCGGACTCGTTCTCTTCCTGCTCTCGGTGCGCTACCGCAAAAAGATATTCTCATGGCAGAGCGACGGCACCTCCGAACACCGCCGCGACAGCAACCCCACCAAGCACCTCATCGGCATCAACGCCCACCTGCGCAATATCTTCCTGGCCTTCACCTTCATTATCGAAGGCACGTTGGGAGCCATCGCCCTGCATGTGGCCGGCCTGCCCCTCCCTTTCCACGGCGGATATGCGACCAACGCCCTGCTCTTTGCCCTGCCTGCCGCACTCTACTTTCTCTGTCAGCAAGGCATCTTCGTGCTGCTTACAACACTCTTCTCGACCGACACGCGCGGCCGGGAATGGTGCGACACACACATCATCATCAACCTTCTGCTGGGCATCGCCCTCTTCCCCTTTGCCTTCGTGGCCACCTACCTGCCCGAAGCGGCACAAATATGTCTCATCTGTGCAATAATTCTTTATTTGCTTACCCGCATACTCTTTATAATCAAAGGCGTAAAACTTTTTTTGCGAGATTTTAGGAGTTTACTCTACTTTATTTTGTACCTTTGTGCCCTTGAAATAGCACCCCTTCTTCTCGCAGGTAAAAGTTGGGGAATTTTATAAGCAATTTATTATTAACCAATAAATCGTATTACTTTGAAAATCAAGAAGATACTGGTTTCACAACCCCAGCCATCAGAAAAATCACCCTACTTCGACATTGCCGAAAAATACGGGGTGAACATTGTCTTCCGTCCTTTTATCAAAGTAGAAGGTCTGTCATCGAAAGAATTCCGTCAACAAAAAATATCGTTGCCCGAATACACGGCTGTCATCTTCACCGCCCGTACAGCCATTGACCACTTTTTCACCCTGTGTGAAAGCCTGCGGGTCACCATACCCGAAACCATGAAATATTTCTGCACGACCGAGACCATTGCCCTCTATCTTCAAAAATATACCGTCTACCGCAAGCGCAAAATATTCTTCGGCAACACCGGTAAGCTCGACGACCTCATACCCGCGCTGAGCAAGCACAACAGCGAGAAGTTCCTGCTGCCCGTATCCGATGTAAACAACGGCGAATATCCGCTGCTCGACAAGCACAAAATCAACTACACCAAGGCCGTGATGTACCGCACGGTGAGCAACGACTTCGGTCCCGACGAGCCGTTCGACTACGACATGCTCATCTTTTTCAGCCCGGCCGGTATACAGTCGCTGCTGAAAAACTTCCCCAACTTTGAGCAGGGCGACATCAAGATAGGAACCTTCGGCCCCACAACGGCCAAAGCCGTGAAAGAGGCCGGCCTGCGTCTCGACTGCGAGGCACCGCGCCCCGAGGCACCGTCGATGACCGCCGCACTCGACCTCTTCCTCAAAGAGCAAAGCAAAGCCGCCAAGAAATAAACGCCAGGCGGCCCTACCCTCACACCTTGCCACAACTGCCCGCAACAAATGAGGGAAAGTGTGGCAAGGTGCGTTTTATCACCCATCTGCAACCCCTATGAACAGCGACAACCGACTCACTCATGCCGAACGTCTGCGGGGAGAAATAAGAGTAAACAACCTATTTCTCTCCGGCGAGTCGTTTATCGCCTACCCCTACCGCATCGTCTACGCCGTGAGCAAGGCCGGCGAAAGCGAAGAGAGCCCCCGCGCCGCCCTGCTGGTGAGCGTACCCAAGAAACGGTTCAAACGCGCCGTCAAGCGCAACCGGCTGCGCCGCTGTATCAAGGAGGCCTACCGCCTGAACAAGGCGCTTCTTTACAATCCGCTGCAAGAACTCGGGCTGAAAGTCGAGCTGGCCATCGTCTATCTCGACAAAGAGATACAGCCCTACGCCTCTCTCGAAAAGCGCATGAAAGAGATGTTGCAGAAACTGACGGCGAAAATCGCCCAGGCAGCAGCAGAAACACCCAACCCCTAACCCTCCTCACCACCTTGCCATGATGCGGCTCATCAGAAAAGCAGTATCGGCCCTCCTGCTGCTCCCCATATACTTCTACCGGGCCTGCATCTCCCCGTTGAAACCACCCAGCTGCCGCTATGTGCCCACCTGCTCGCAATACGCCATCGGCGCCATACGCCGGCACGGCCCGGGACTCGGTCTGTGGCTGGCCCTGCGGCGCATAGCCAGCTGCCACCCCTGGGGCGGAAGCGGCTACGACCCCGTGCCGAGCATCACCCGCTACGACATGCACACCCACCGGTTGCGCCCCGTCGACGAACGGGAGTATGCCGTCTGCAACCCCTATCCACACTACCCGCCGACAATCGTCGAAGAGCGCCCCGACTGCCGTTTCTCGGCCGGTATCCACCCCTACCAGAGCGACACCGCGACCGAAGCCGACTGGGCCGAAATCGTACGCATCGCCGCCCTGCCGCAGGTCGTTGCCATCGGCGAGTGCGGTCTCGACACCACACGCGGAGGCGAGCTGAGTCGCCAAATCGAAATTTTCGAGCGACACATCGACCTCTCGGAACGCCTCGGCAAGCCCCTTATCATACACTGCGTGAAGGCTTTCGACACGCTCATCGCCCTCAAACGCCGGAGACGTCCCACCCAATGGTGGCTGATACACGGCTTTCGCGGGAAACCACAGCAGGCCGAGCAGCTGCGCCGGGAAGGATTGCTCCTGTGCATCGGCCCCCGATACAACCCCGACACCCTGAAAGAGGCCGCACCGGGTACCCTCTTCTTTGAAAGCGACGAGGCCGACACGCCCGTCGACACGCTCTACCAGCAGGCAGCCCATCTGTGGAAGCAACCCCGCTACCGCATTATCGACATCACGGCACAAGGGGCACAACAACTGCTCGGCATCACACAAGCGTGAAGAAGAAGCCCCTATTTCGTTCAAAATTTCGTATTAGATTTTGCATTGCCACCGACAAGCCGTATCTTTGTCGGAAGAAAAACTTATAAAAAACTTTTTTATTCATAAACTTAACGACAAAAAGTACTTCGATGAATTTCGTAGAAGAATTGGAATGGCGCGGCATGGTACACAACATCATGCCGGGAACAAAAGAGCTCCTCGAAAAAGAAACTGTTACCGCCTATTTAGGATTTGACCCCACGGCCGACTCCCTGCACATCGGCCACCTCTGCGGCGTAATGATGCTGCGGCACTTCCAGCGCTGCGGCCACAAACCCATCGCCCTCATAGGTGGAGCCACCGGCATGATAGGCGACCCCTCGGGCAAATCACAGGAACGCAACCTGCTCGACGAAGAGACCCTGCGCCATAACCAGGAGTGCATCAAAAAGCAGTTGAGCCGCTTCCTCGATTTTGAGTCGGACGCTCCCAACCGGGCCGAGTTGGTAAATAACTACGACTGGATGAAAGACTTCTCGTTCCTCGACTTTGCCCGCACCGTAGGCAAGCACATCACCGTCAACTACATGATGGCCAAGGACTCGGTACAGAAACGTCTCAACGGCGAAGCCCGCGACGGACTGTCGTTCACCGAGTTTACCTACCAACTGCTGCAAGGCTACGACTTCCTGCACCTCTACGAGACCAAGAACTGCAAACTGCAACTCGGAGGGTCGGACCAGTGGGGCAACATCACCACCGGCTCGGAGCTGATACGCCGCACCAACGGCGGAGAGACCTATGCCCTCACCTGCCCGCTGGTAACCAAGGCCGACGGTACGAAATTTGGTAAGACCGAGTCGGGCAACGTATGGCTCGACGCCCGCTACACCTCGCCCTACAAGTTCTACCAGTTCTGGCTCAACGTGAGCGACGAAGATGCCGCCCGTTACATCAAGATATTCACCTCGCTCACCCGCGAAGAAATCGATGCCCTCCTGGCCGAGCAGCAAGCAGCCCCCCACCTGCGCCCCCTGCAAAAACGACTGGCCCGCGAAGTTACCGTCATGGTACACTCCCAGGCCGACTACGACGCTGCCGTAGAGGCTTCGGGCATACTCTTCGGCAACTCCACCTCGGAACAGTTGCACCGTCTCGACGAAGCGACCCTCCTGGCCGTATTCGAGGGTGTACCCCAATTTGAAATCTCCCGCGACGAACTGGCTGCCGGCATACGCGCCGTAGACCTGCTCACCGAGAAGGCTGCCGTCTTCCCCTCCAAAGGAGAAATGCGGAAAACCACACAAGGTGGCGGCGTATCAATCAACAAGGAGAAACTCTCCGAGTTTGACGCCCTCATCACAACCGACCATCTGCTCAACGAGAAATACCTGCTTGTACAGAAAGGCAAGAAAAACTATTTCTTAATTATTGCAAAATAAGTACGAATTTTTCTTGCAGATAAAAAATCTTGCGCTATCTTTGTCGCGCTTTTAGGGAGTATTCCCGATAAGTACAAGGATTGTCTTATGGTGTAATGGTAGCACAACAGATTTTGGTTCTGTTTGTCTAGGTTCGAATCCTAGTAAGACAACGCAAAAAAGGAGTCATTTTCATAATGACTCCTTTTTTTGTATCCCCGCAAACGTTCTTCCCGACACGGCCCGCCCCTGTACCATCGGGCCCTCCCTGCCTCCTGCCAAGAAACGATACCGAAGGCAGGAAATTCTTTTTTTGCATACACAGCGCAAGAAACGCACATAAATATGCACAAAATTCATATGCCAGAAAAAAGGTTTACTACCCATTTGTAGGTATTTTTTGCATTTTGCGAAAAAAAATGATACTTCGTATTACATTTTATATTTACTTTGCAAAAAATTTCAGAGAACCTAAACAAAATGAAATCCGATCTACGGACCTTCAAAAAAATTCTTTTCTGTCTCTTGCTATTCATCACTACTCCTATCGTTGCGCAAGACGCGCAAGAGGAGTCAGCTATTGCGGCCTATACACCGCAAGATGAGACAACCAACCTCCCGACCGGCGACAAAGTCATACCGGGCGACCTCCTGCGCCGTGCCAGCACAGGCAGCCTCTGGAATGCCATAGTGGCTCTCGAACCATCGCTGGCCGACAACAGCAGCGACCTCTATGGCGACATGCCCTACTACACCCCGCAGAACAATACCCTGCAAGGCAGCACGGCATGGAATCTCGACGGCCGCAACTCGTCGGTGCTCTTCCTCATCGACGGGGCACAGGTCTCGGCCTACCAGTTTATGTGCCTCAACATAAACAATATCGAGAAAATCATCATCTACAAAGATGCCCAGTCGCTCACCCGGTTCGGTACCAAAGGCGGTAACGGTGCCATCGAAGCCGTGCTGCGCAAGCCCGATGCCGGAAAACTGCGCATCAACTACCTCTTCGATGCCCAACTGCAAACCGTCGACCGCAGCAACCGCCACCTCGCCGACGCCATAGCCGGCACCACGGGCTACAACTGGAAGGAAACCCCGCTACGCACGGCTTTCAGCCACCGGCACAAACTCGACATTGGCGGCGGAGACCACTATGTGAAATACAATTTCTCGGTCGAGGGCGACCCCGCAGGCCGCGGTGTCATGCAAGACGATTACCACAAAACCCTGGGACTGAGCAGCTACATCGCCTACCAGCGTAACGCCGTGTCGATATCGAACCACCTGTCGTTCTACCAGAGCAAAAACCGTGTCAGCCCCTACGGCACCTACGACTACTACCTCAACCTCTCGCCCGCACTCTCGCCCTACGACGAGAACGGAAAAGTATCGACCCTCCTTCCCGACGGCTCGGTCAACCCCCTCTACGAGGTATCGACCGGCTCGTTCAACCGGGAAAAGATACACACCATTCAAGACCGACTGAAAGCCACCATCGCCCTGCCGGCCGACCTGCTCATCGAGGGTGCCTTTGCATTCTCCCGGGAGACGGCACAGAACGATATCTACATCTCCCCCTCGTCGGGCCGTTATGCCGACGCCGAGGAAGGCAGCTACAACGGCCGTTACGACATAGCCCGCGACAACCAGCTTGCCTTCGAGGGCGAACTGGCACTGGTCTACGACAAAACGTGGAAGAAATCGACCCTCACCACCTCGCTGGCCGCATCTTTCCTCAGCGACAAGCGCTACGACGAGACCTTCGGCGGATACGGTATCCTGAACGACCGCATGGCCTACATCTCCTTCACCCAGACCTACTCGGCAGAAGACCCCACGGCAGCGCGCGAATACGACCACAATCTGGCGGGACTTTTCTCGGCCCGTTACCAGTATGACGGACGCTACGGCATATCGGCCGGCCTGCGTGTCGAGAAATCGTCGCTGCTGGCCACCCGCGCCCGCACGGCCCTCTTCTACAACGCCGGCCTTTACTGGAACCTCCACAACGAAGCATTCCTGCGCAACAGCGGCATCGAAGAGCTTACACTGGCCTTCTCGCACGGCACCAGCGGAGGCATAGGCTTTGCCAGCGAGGCCTACACCATCACCTACGACAACAACATCGGCAACGAATACATCTACAACTACTACCTCGTAGGCTCCTCCATCGTGCTGATGCCCAACGATCGCCTGCGCTGGTACACCGTCATGCGCGACAACCTCTCGCTCTCGGCCCGTTACCGCAATCTCTCGCTCGGGCTGCTCTTCTACTCCCGCATCACGACCGACCTGCCCGTCATCACCTCACTCCCCCTGTCGACCGGATATCCCTACACATTCGGCAACGGCGGGAAAATCAGCAACCGGGGCGTTGAAGGGTCGCTCACCGTCGACCTGCTGCCGGGACGGAAAGAGCTTTCGCTCCTCACCTTTGCCTCGGTAGCCT
>ERZ824600.1085-NODE-1085-length-35915-cov-6.753095_pt1 | contig 35915 bp, 34 predicted proteins | sample MGYA00519933_ERZ824600 | MGnify/ENA primary metagenome ERZ824600 (study PRJEB31778, sample SAMEA3449178) | human gut metagenome | biome: human gut; feature: human-associated habitat; material: faeces | place: United Kingdom | collected 2010/2012 ... | reverse complement strand
GATGCGGCGCGTCACGCCGCATTTGTGCAACTTGCTATCGGTAAACCAGTTTTTCGACAAGCTGAGGCTCCGGATTTTTATCCGGAGCCTGCGCGCGTCGACAAAGTCGACACGTTGCTGGACGGGGATGCCGGATCGCGGCGGCTCGTTATACTCGCCTTGCTCCCTCTATCCCCGCCAGTGCCACCCCTGCTCTTGAAAAATAGTGGAAACACGTGTGTTTCCACTATTTTTCGCCTATAAGGAGTGTTTGCGAGGCACATGTCCTCGCAAACACCGTTCGGTAACCCGCCTCCGCCTTTTTCGTTTCACGAATGGCGGATTCCCCTTTTTCGACAGCCTGAACGCCCCCGGATAGTTTATCCGGGGGCGTTGCTTTGCAGAACTTTATTTGCCGGGAAAACGATCCGGCGGTGAAATTTATTTTACCGGGCAGCGCCCGTTGCCGAACATGACCGCCCCGCGTTCGCCGTCCAGGGTGACGGTGGTGCCGCTTTTCAGGATGCGGGTGGCGTTGACCGCATCGACGAGGACGGGCTTTTCCAGCGCCATGCCGACGATGGCGGCATGGCTGTTGAGGCCGGGCGCTTCGGTGATGATGCCGGCGGCCTCCTTGAGCAGCGGCAGCAGCCGGTTGCTGGTGGCGGGGATCACCAGAATATCGCCGGGGCGGAAATTCCGGAGCGCCTCGTCCTCATCCGCGGCGACGCACAGGTTGCCGCAGGCGGTGTAGCTGGTCGCGCCCTTGCCCTGCACCAGAATATTGCCCACCAGGTGCACCTTGAGCAGGTTGGTGGTGCCGGAAACGCCCAGCGGCGCGCCGGCGGTGATAACCACCAGATCGCCGTTGTTCAGATAGCCGGCCTTCATCGAGCAGTCCACCGCGTGATCGAACAGCTCATCCATGTTGTCCTTTTCCTCCGCCATCAGCGGAACAACCCCCCAGGACAGGTTCATCTGCCGCTGGGTGATGGGGTTGGTGGTGCAGCAGAGGATGGGGCAGGCGGGGCGGAATTTGGAGATCATCCGGGCGGTGGCGCCGGATTTGGTGACGGTGATGATCGCCGCGGCGCCGAGATCGTGCGCGGTGGTGACGGTGGCGTGGGAGATGGCGTTGGTGACGTTCGGCGCGTCATGCACGTCCCGCATGGCGAAGCGCTTGAGATAGTTGATATCCCGTTCGGTCCGCTCCGCGATGCGCGCCATTGTGCGCACCGCCTCGACCGGATAGGCGCCCGCCGCGGTTTCCCCCGACAGCATGATGGCGCTCGTCCCGTCGTAAATCGCGTTGGCCACATCGGTGGTTTCCGCACGGGTAGGCCGCGGGTTTTTCATCATCGAATCCAGCATCTGGGTGGCGGTGATGACCTGCAGACCGGCGTTGTAGCCCTTGTGGATCAGCGTTTTCTGAATGCTGGGAATCTCCTCGAGCGCGATTTCGACCCCCATGTCGCCGCGGGCGACCATGATGCCGTCCGACACCTTGAGGATTTCATCGATATTATCGACGCCTTCCGCGTTTTCAATTTTGGCGATGATGCGGATGGTGTGGTTGTTGTTGAGCTCGAGCTCCTGACGGATCTGCAGCACGTCGTCCGCGCGGCGGGTGAAAGAGGCGGCGATGAAATCGGCTTCCATCTCGCAGGCAAAGGCGATATCTTCCCGGTCGCGTTCGCTCATGAACGGCATCGACAGCTTGGCACCGGGGACGTTGACCCCTTTATGGGCGGAGATGGTGCCGCCGTTGATGACCCGGCAGAGAATGGAGGCGCCGTCGATTTTCTGCACCTCCAGGTCGATCAGGCCGTCGTCGATGAGAATATGCCCGCCCGGCAGGACATCCTCCGGCAGCCCGGCAAAGGAGATGGAGGCGATATGCTCGTCACCCTCCAGCGGCGTGGTTGTCAGGGTGAACAGCTCGCCGGCACGCAGCTCGACCTTCGGCGCGGAAAACTCGCCCAGACGGATTTCCGGACCCTTGGTGTCGATCAGGATGGCGATGGGCAGGCCGAGCTCCTCCCGCAGCTCGCGCACCTGTGCGATACGCTTGCGGTGGGCGTCATGCGCCTGATGGGACATGTTGATGCGCGCCACATCCATCCCGGACAGCATCAGCTGGCGGAGAATGGACGGATCGTCGGTGGAGGGGCCCAGAGTACAGATGATTTTTGTTTTCCGCATATGGTGTTGTCTCCTTAAGTTCTTGACTTTTTCGTTGAAAAGGGGCATTATGTTAGGGAGCGCTGAAAAGAAATCCGAACATTCCCCCATTATTCCATTATCCTCATGCAGTATAGCATAAATACCGGAAAATGGGAAGACGCAATTCGAAACCGGTTATTCTCAAATGGTATAGGTTTCGGCATCACCGGATATCCCTAATTTATTTGGCACAAACTCACTGGTTAGGTGAGCTTGTGCCTTTCCTTTTGCCTTTTTTGCATAGCTGCGTCCTTTTTTCGTAAGGATATAAAAAAGTATACCTTACCGGATGAAAGGGTGCAGGCCAAGTGAAAAAGCAGAAGCAACAAAAAGGCAGGAAGCGGAATACGGGATTTTTGGCCGCGGCGGTATTGATGGCGGCTGTTATGGCAATATCCTTGTGGGGCTGCACACGGGACGGAGGGCCGGCCTCTTCGCAGGATACCAGCCGGACGGGGGAAAACACAACGTCCGGAACGGCTGCAACGTCGTCATCGGCTGCAGCAACCACAACCACAACCACAACCACAACCGCGCCGCCGACAACGACAAAAGCACAGTATACCGACGGGCATTATATCCAGCCGCGCGGCGGGGAATGGAGCCTGATTCTCGTCAACGACTGGAACGCTATGCCGGAAGAGTATGAATCGACCGTCACGCTGGTCGACTACCAGGGCAATCACCAGTTCGACAGCCGCATGGTTGAGCAGCTGGATGCGATGATGCGTGCCGGCAGCAGCCTGGGGCTGTGGCCGGTGTCCGCCTATCGGCCCTATTCGCTGCAGCAAAAGCTGTATAATCAGGAAGTAAACGAGTGGAAAGCGGCCGGATACAGCCAGGAAGAGGCGGAAATCAAGGCGGCGACGGTGGTCAAGCGGCCGGGGACGAGCGAACACAATACCGGCCTTGCGCTTGATCTGCTGGGCAGCGGGTATGCAACGCTGACCGAAGGCTTCGCGGACACGCAGGCTTACGCGTGGCTGCAGGAGCATTGCGCGGATTACGGTTTTATTCTGCGTTTTCCGAAGGGGAAGGAAGACATCACCGGCGTTATTTATGAGCCGTGGCATTATCGCTATGTCGGGGTGGAGCACGCCAAAGAAATCATGTCCCGCGGGCTCTGTCTGGAGGAGTATCTGGCGGAAAAGGGCCTGTAAGGGTTCCGATGCAAAAGCAAGGCCGCTGCGCCCATCGGGCGCAGCGGCTGAGACTGTCGAAAAAGTGATTTTGCAGAAAATATTGCATAAAAAGTTTTGGGCCGCCTTTTTCAAAAGGCGGTGGATTCCAAAGGCAACGCCTTTGGTTGCGTCTCACAAGACGCGAAAAGTTTAAGAAAATAAAGCGCAGGAGGGTAGCCAAAACCTTCCAGGGGAAGGTTTTGGCGTAGGGCACCCTCGCCGGGGGTGCCCTGATGTTCCGTAGGAACATTGTTCTTTGTGCATTTTGCTATTTGATGATTAGTTTTTCGACAAGCAAGGCCGCTGCGCCCATCGGGCGCAGCGGCTCTTTTTATGCGGGAGGGGATATCGCTGGCGGGGGGGCCTGGAGCAAAGCGCGGAACCGCCCTCAGGCGAGCTGCCGCAGCAGTTCGAGCAGCTGCTCTTCGGTAAACCCTTCGCCCTCCAGCGAGTAGCCGTAGCCATCCTTGGTAAAGCAGGCGTAATAATGGTCATCGTGTTTGGTCAGCAGCATTTCGGTGCCGCCGATGAGCGATTTTTCGCCTTCCTCCCATACCGACGGGGTGCAGCTGAGCGGTTCGCCGGGGATGATCAGCACGGAAATCCAGCCGCCCGCAGCATTCCGCACGCTCAGGTGGCCGCCGTCCAGGACTTCGCCGGTGGTGGCGGTTACCAGGCTGTGGCATTCGGTCGTGAAGCCCTCGAGATGCGGGATGGCGGCCGGGACCAGCTTGCCCCAGTCTTCCGCCGCCGCCGCGCGGAAGTCGATGTTCAGCCGCGTAGCGGCAGTGCCGAGTGTACCGTCGTTGAAATACACCGTATCTTCCTCTGTCGCACTGATCGGTACGGAGGCGTCGGACACCGGCGCCGCTGCCGGGGCGGACGACGGGGCGGAGGTGCCGCTTTGCAGCGGCAGCAGGGTGAGCAGTATGGCGGATGCGGCGCCGACGGCGGCCATGCCGGTGATGCCGAGTGCCAACCCGCGCTTTTTCGACATGGCGGGGACGGCGGAAAGCTGACGGCCGAGCCGGTTCTCAATGGAGGCAAAGCCGCTTTCGGGTTCGATGGTGTTCAGGGAACGCAGCCGCTCCTTCAATTCCTTGTCAGTCATAATGATCCCTCTTCCTTTTAATAGGTTGTGTGTTCGGCCAGCGCGCGCAGCCGGCCGAGTGCACGCCGGTAAAGCCAAAGCTCGGTGCCGAGCGGGATATGCAGGCCGGCGGCAATCTCCCGGTGCTTGAACCCGGCCAGCACATACCCCGCGACGATGGAGCGTTCCCGGTCCGGGAGCGTGCACAGCAGCCGCAGCAGCTCGCTTTGCCCTACTGTTATGGCTTCCGGCGTGCTTTCAGCAGGGGAGGGGACGCCCTCCCAAAAGGGTTCCTCCGGATGGACGAGCGCTGTCTCCCGGCGCTGAGCCTTGAGTGCCTGATGGCGGGCAATGGACAGGATCCAGGCTTTGGCGCTTCCGGTGGGCTGATAGCGCGGCGCGCTTTCCCAAATGCCGATAAAAGTGTCCTGAAGAACGTCCTCGGCAAGAGGGCGGTTCCCACCGCACTGCACCAGTACATACAGATAAACCGGCTGACGCATGCTTTCATAAATCGCACGCAGTGCCTCACGGTCACCCGCCGCCGTACGTGTAAGCAGCAGGGAAAGATCCGGGGTGCTCATGGCGTCCATCCTTTTTTGTGGTTTCGTGGAAGTGGATATCCGTTCCGCACTATTATACTTTGAGCCGGCTGTTTTATTGGAGAAAAGAAAATATTTTTTATGCGGAGAAGAGTCTTGACAGAAAACGCAGCATCTACAATAAATTAGCATGAAAAACAAAACGCTCTTAAAAAAGAACGTGCGGCTCAGTCTATCGAAGAAGTCTAGCCGGAAGGCTGGGCGTTTTCGACAGGCTGATTCATAACACTTCCGTCCCTTGTATCCTTCTGATTTGACTTTTTTATTGAGGTAATATATTATAAGTTGTATTAATGGCACAAACAAAAAGGGAGTGGAACAATTAATATGAGAAAACTAATATCAATTTTATATATATTGGCAATTATGATTACAATTTGCGGTTGCGGTTCTGCAAAAAGCAAAAACAGGATTGTTCAAATATCTGCAGCCGAAAGCTTTTTAGTAGCCCTTAAGGCTGATGGCACAGTAGTTGCGGCAGGGCCTAACAGCGATGAGTTGAAAATCGACGACTGGAAAAATGTCAAAAAGATAGTTGCCGGCTTTGATACACTGACCCTTAGAGGCTCTATTATTGCAGCACTTCACAATGACGGTACAGTTTCGGCTAATTATTATAAAACAACGATAGCACAAAACGGAATCACAAACGAATATACCGAAAAATTCAATTCTTATGTTGATGTTGCGGAATGGAAGGATATTATAGATATTGCCACCGACGGTAATTATCTCTTTGCCATAAACGGTAAAGGTGAAGTATTTATAGAGGAATGGAGTTGTGATATACTTGTCTCACCCGATTATTCCAAATTTAAAGGTGTAAAATCAATTGTTTCCGGAGAAGGCACCAATCTTATCGGTCTTAAAGACAACGGTACCGTTGTCGGGGCAGGCTCATCGACACTCGGTCAAACCGACTTATCATCCTGGAAAAATATTATACAAATAGACAGCTGCTGGAAACATACAGTTGGTCTTAAATCGGACGGAACACTGATTGCGACAAAATACACTGCTAAACCGGATGATACGGAATTGGATAAATTAGATCAGTCAAAATACAATGAATACGGTGAGCTTGATTTCAAGGAATGGAAGGATGTAAAGACAATTTCTCTAAGTGAGAATTTTACAGTTGGACTTAAAAACAACGGAAATGTTATAGCAACGGGTGATAATACCTACGGTCAATGCAATGTAAATGAATGGCGTGATATAGAGAAGATTTCTACGACACTTTATGCTACATATGGTCTTAAAAAAGACGGCGCCGTTGTTTCAACAGGAAAGTATACTTATAGTTTTGAAAAATAAACATGTTTGTGTTGATGAATTTTTGTTTTGCCACTTTACACAACCATAAAATAAGTTTAAAAAATATGATTTTTGCAAAACGAGGTTTTAAATAAAGAAAAGGCAACACAGCACAGAAAAAGAAGCGAGAGATCGCCCAATGTGATATAATAAAAATATGGATAAACAGATGACAATATCTGCGCTATGCGATGAGCTGGCGCTGCCGGTTGGCTGATAGCGCGGCGCGCTTTCCCAGATGCCGAGAAAGGTATCCTGAAGGACATCCTCGGCAAGGGTGCGGTTCCCGCCGCACTGCACCAGCACATAGATATAAACCGGCTGCCGCATGCTTTCGTAAATCGCGCGCAGCGCCTCGCGGTCGCCCGCCGCCGTGCGCGTGAGCAGCAGGGACAGGTCAGGGGTGGTCATGGCGTCCATCCTTTTCTGTGGTTTTGTGGAAGTGGATATCCGTTCCGCTCTATTATACTTTGAGCGGGCCGTTTTATTGGGAAAAAGAAAATATTTTTTATGCGGAGAAAAGACTTGACAGAAAACGTGATGACGTCTATAATGAATAGGCACGAAAAACAAAGCAGAGCGTTTGCCCGCTCTCACCTGCGGATTTTGTTCCCGACAGGTCAATCAGGTTAGGGCTTCTTCCGCTTTCGGCGGAAGGGTTTTGATGCTTGCGCGGGCAGATGGACTGTCCGCGTTTTTGTTTTCCCGTTACACCCTGCGGCAGTGGGGGCGGGATGAGTTAAGGAGTGGAGGTGCTTACCCATAGCAAGTAAGGAACTGCAGATCAATGGACAGATCCGGGACAATGAGGTTCGCGTTATCGACAGCGACGGCGGCCAGCTGGGCGTGATGTCCTCGCGGGATGCGCAGCGGATGGCGGACGAAAAGGAACTGGATCTGGTGAAGATCTCGCCCATGGCAACGCCGCCTGTCTGCAAAATCATGGATTACGGCAAATACCGTTTTGAGCAGGCGAAGCGCGAAAAGGAAGCGCGGAAAAACCAGCGCGTGGTGGAACTCAAGGAGGTTCGTCTGTCGCTGAATATCGACGTGGCGGATTTCAACACCAAGGCGCGGCAGGCCTGTTCCTTCCTCAGGGACGGCAACAAGGTCAAAGCGTCGATCCGTTTCCGCGGCCGTGAAATGGGCCATCCGGAGATCGGCCTGGACGTCATGAAGCGCTTCGCGGAAGCCTGCGCGGAAGCCGGCAATATCGAAAAACCGGCGAAAATGGACGGCCGTCACATGATGATGTTCCTCGCACCAAAGCCGGCGAAGTAAACACGTGGCAAAAAGACACCCAACCGGTGTTTTTGCGGGATATCCCGCAGTGGAAATTTATTAAGGAGGAAAACCATAATGCCTAAGATCAAGACGCACAGCGGCGCCAAAAAGCGCTTCAAGATGACCAAAAACGGCAAGGTGCTGCGCGCTCATGCGTACAAATCCCATATCCTGAACAAGAAGACCACCAAGCGCAAGAGAAACCTGCGCAAGACCACGGTGGCGGATTCGACCAACATGGTGCAGATCAAGCGCCTGATTCCCTACAAATAATCGATAAACATTTAGGATGGAGGTTGTCCAGACATGGCACGTATAAAGGGCGCAATGATGACGCGCAAGAGAAGGAAAAAGACGCTGAAGCTGGCGAAGGGCTATTTCGGCGCCAAGTCGAAGCTGTTCCGCACCGCGAAGCAGGCGGTTATGAAGTCCGGCCAGTATGCGTATATCGGCCGCAAGCAGAAAAAGCGCGATTTCCGCCGTCTGTGGATCACCCGTATCTCCGCGGCTGCGAAGATCAACGGCATGAATTATTCCACCTTCATGAACGGTCTGAAGAAGGCCGGCATCACCCTCAACCGCAAGATGCTCGCTGAGCTCGCGGTGTCGGATGCCGCGGCGTTCACCGCGCTGACCGAGAAAGCCAAAGCGGCTCTCTAATAAGCTAAACCTGCGCCCGCCGGCCATGCCAGCGGGCGCTCGTTTCTTAATTACATCGGTTGGTACGGTATGGAGGTAGGAGAGAGGGGGGAGTTTATGGATAAAGCGGAAGAAATCTACCAACAACTTACCGGCGTGGATTTGGATATGCAGCGCCGCATTTGGGATGAACGCGGGAAAGGCTATTATGGAGAATATCTTGTTTTTCGGGAATTGCTTTTTAGAGTGCCGGGAAGCAGTAAAATATTGATGAATCTTCAGGTGCCGACGACTACCGGAAAGAGCACAGAAGTGGATTTGCTCATGATCCATGAAACCGGGATATATATATTTGAAATCAAATACTACAAAGGCACGATTTACGGCAACACAGCGGAGGAATATTGGACGCAATATTTTCGCACAGCTGAAAATCATGTTTTTAAGAATCCTGTCCGGCAAAATGGGTACCATGCTCGGGCGATTTGCCACTTAATGCCTGAGGTGCCCGTTTATTCGGTTGTTGTTTTTGCAAATGACGATTGTAAATTGAGAATAGAAGGGGGAGAAGGGAGTAACTACCTTGTTGTCACTACGCTGGACAGGTTAATAGACGATCTGTATTTTTTTATTAACCGACAGATGGTAAGATACAGCATGGGGGATATCGATTGCTTTTTTCAAACCTTAAAACCCTATTCGCCGCTAAAGGATTTCAAGGTGCCTTTGGACGAAAGTACGATAATACCTTTTTACGAATATATATCCCAGATCAAAAATCACATGGACAATTGCCTGTTTAGAGCGCAAAAAGAGTCGGAGCAGGCTGTTTGCAGCGCGAACAATAGGCTTGAACAAGCTATTCAGAATTTACGGAAGCGAAAACGACAATGGGTGGGAGCATGTATTGCTGCGGTGTTATGCTGTATAGGACTTGGCACGCTGTTTTGCGGTGTTTATAAATACGCCTGCGATACACGGGTCGCAACAGCCCAGACGGAATTACAGGCCATGCAGAAAAATTTTCAGCATGTGGATGCCTATGGTGACCCGTATTTACAGCTCGTCGATGGTTTGATTCAGGTGTCAGATGTTCAGCTATCGATGTCAAAAGATTTAAAAAATACAGCGGTATTTTCCTGTACTTTATCAAATACAGGGGAAGAATACGGTATCCTTTTGAACGAGAATACAAAATATATTATTATGATGGCCGACGGCACTGTCCAAGAATATGACATGTTTGGAGAACGCTTACATTATTCTATGGCTGGAAACCGTTTGTCAGGCAGCGCCGACACGTACTTAGCGAAGCATTCGGGAACGTTAGAACCATTGGAAATATATGGTGTTGGCAATGTGGCGGATATTGTATATATCAAAATCACGAATGTTTCCCTGTGGAAGTGGCAAGTCAATTACAATAATTCTCTAAAGGATGGTTTGGAACTGAAATTGTACTCGAAAGAGTAATTTAGACCTTATTATTGACTTGTTCAAGAACATATGCGGATATTTTGGAGGACTCAGCATGGAAATCACCAGCCGCGACAACCGTCTGGTCAAGGAGATACGCCGCCTTCTGGCGGATGCGCGGTACCGGCGCATGAGCGGGCGCATGGCGCTCGAGGGGGCACGGCTGTGCACCGATGCGGTGCGCTCAGGGGTTCGCCTGGAAACGGTTCTGTATACGGCGCGGGCGGCACGCCAGTATCCGCAGGCGGTGGAAACGCTGCTCGCCGCCTGCGAGCAGGCGGCGGAGATCACCGAACCGCTTGCCGGCTACATCGGCGATACCGCTACGCCGCAGGGGATTTTTGGCATTGCCGGCATTCCCGCCGGCATGCGTCCCCTTGACAACGACGGCGTATTCGCTAAAATAAATAAGAATGGGCGCTATATTGCGCTGGAGGATGTGCAGGACCCGGTCAACCTCGGTACGGTCATCCGTACGGCGGAGGCGCTGGGGCTGGACGGGATGCTGCTGTCTTCCGGCTGCTGCGACCTGCTCAGTCCCAAGGTGCTGCGGGGCAGCATGGGCGGGGTGTTCCGTCTGCCGTTTTTCCTGCCGGCGGATTTCCGGGAGACGATTTCCCGGCTGGGGGCCGGCGGAATGGCCTGCTGGGCCTGCGTGGTGGACGGGGCGGCCGATCCGCTGCCGGGAACGGCGCTCGGCGCCGGCTGCCTGTGCGTGATCGGCAACGAGGGAAACGGCCTTACGCCGCAGACGGTGCAGGCATGTACCGGGCGGCTGACCATCCGGATGCCGGGCCGCGCAGAATCGCTTAACGCGTCCACTGCGGCGGCGCTGGTGATGTGGGAAATGGTGCGCGGATCGCTGTAAAAAGGGGGAGGCCGATGGCAACCGATACCCGTTTGTACTGGATATGGATGCAGGAAGCGGTCGGCCGCGGCAACCCGCTGGGCAAAAAGCTGCTGGAGACGTTCGGCGGACCGGAGGCCGTGTACAACGCCGACCGCGCGGCGCTCATGGCGGCCGGCGTCAAAAGAAAAGCCAGCTTAAAGGCTTTGTGCGATAAATCGCTCAGGCGTGCCCGCGCCGTGCTGTCGTATACGCTGGACTGCCGGGACTGGATTCTGACGCCGGCCGATTCGTATTATCCGGAACAGCTCAGGGCGATCGATGCGCCGCCTCTGGTGCTGTACGGCCGCGGGGAACCGCCGCGGCTGCAGGATGTTCCGACGCTGACCATCGTGGGTACGCGGTACTGTTCATCCGCCGGGGTATATGCCGCGGAAAAACTTGCGGCAGTGGCTGCTGCCGCCGGGATAACGGTGATCAGCGGCGGCGCGGTGGGGATCGACGCTGCGGCCCATCGCGGCGCACTGCGCGCGGGCGGGGTGACGGTGCTGCTGATGCCCTGCAGCCTGGACGTTTCCTATCCGCGGGAGAATGCCGCGCTTCGGCAGAGCATCGTTATGAACGGCGGTGCACTGCTGACCGAATACGCGCCGACGGCAAAAGCGTATAAAAGCCACTTCCGTGAACGCAACCGGATTCTCAGCGGCCTGTCTCTCGCCACCTGCGTGGTGGAGGCGCCGAAACGGAGCGGCGCCCTGATGACCGCGGGCTTTGCCCGGGAGCAGGGGCGGGATGTGTACAGCGTTCCGGGGGATATCGACCGCGCCTGCTGCAAAGGCTCCAACGCTCTGCTCCGCAAAGGGGCGGCCCCGCTGTGCAGCGGACGCGATCTGCTGGAGGAATTTTCCCCGCGCTGGGGAAATCGCCTGAATGTCGAAGCGGCGCGGTATACGGAAGAGACGTATAAGGCCGCCGGGCCGGCCGTAAAGGAAAAGCAGCGTGCACCGGCCGCGCGGGCAGCCCGCTGGGAAAAGCCAAAGACGGCCGCGCCGGCAGAGAGAACGTGTCCGGACTATTTATCGCCGGATGCCAAAACGGTTTTCGCCGGTCTGGGCGAAAGCCCGCTGCCGGTGGATGAGCTGGCGGCGAAATGCGGTCTGCCGGTGCCGCGGGTGATGGCGGCGCTCACCGAGCTGGAGCTGGCCGGCTGTGTAAGTCCGGCTGCCGGGCAGATGTACGCCAGACCAAAGGATTAAACGCCTTTCGGTGTGAGCAAAAGGACAGGGTGCGGGCGCCGCACGCTGTTGGGTGAGGGAAAAGGGCATCGCGTATGCCGTTTTCCCTTGCATAACAGCATGGAAGGGAAGAGTAAAAGACAGGGGATGATGGGTTGTCGAAACTGGTAATTGTGGAATCGCCCACAAAGGCGCATACGATACAGAAATACCTGGGACCGGGTTATGAGGTCATGGCTTCGATGGGACATATCCGGGATCTGCCGAAAACGCTGCTCGGTGTGGATATCGAACACGCGTTCAAACCGCGCTATGTGGATATCCCGGGCAAAACCGCGCTGATCCGCCAGCTTAAGGCCAAAGCGGCCGAGAGTGACGGCGTTATTCTCGCCACCGACCCGGACCGCGAGGGAGAAGCGATATCCTGGCATCTGGCGCAGCTGCTCAAAGTGGATATGAACGGCAATAACCGGGTGACCTTCAATGAAATCACCAAATCCGGCGTGCAGCAGGGCATGAGCCAGCCGCGCGCGCTGGATATGGATCTGATCAACGCGCAGCAGGCGCGCCGGATCCTCGACCGGATCGTGGGCTACAAGATCAGCCCGTTTCTGTGGAAAAAGGTGCGCAAGGGGCTGTCCGCCGGCCGTGTGCAGTCGGCGGCGGTGAGCATCATTGTTGACCGGGAAAACGAGATCCGCGCGTTTGTCAGCGAGGAATACTGGTCGATCGATGCGCTACTGGCCAAGGAAGCCAAGGGAAAAGCCTTTCCGGCGCGTTTTTACGGCACCAAAGCCGGCAAGCAGAAAATTGCGAATAAGGAAGAGGCCGACGCCATCCTGCAGAAGCTGGAATCCGCCGCTTTTGTGGTGGATAATGTCAAGCAGGGCACGCGGCAGATTGCCCCCGCGCCGCCCTTCATCACCTCCTCCATGCAGCAGGAGGCCAGCCGGAAGCTCGGCTTTGCCGCGCGCCGTACCATGAAAACGGCGCAGGAGCTGTACGAAGGCGTGGAGGTGCCGGATTACGGCGCCGTCGGTTTGATCACCTATATGCGTACCGACTCGCTGCGCATTTCGGACGACGCCCGCCGGGAGGGCTGCGCCTATATCGAACAGAAGTACGGCAAGGCGTATCTGCCGGATAAGCCGCGGGTGTTCAAGTCCCGCAGCAACGCCCAGGATGCGCACGAGGCCATCCGGCCGTCCATGCCGTCGCTGACGCCCGAACAGGTCAAGCCGTCGCTGACCGCCGATCAGTATAAGCTGTATAAACTGATCTGGGACCGGTTTATGGCCAGCCTGATGGCCAACTGTGTGCAGAACACCAGCCAGGTGGATATTCTGGCGGGCGACTATCTCTTCAAGGCCTCCGGCTATTCGGTCAAATTCGACGGCCACACGGTGCTCTACGTCGAGGGCAAGGATGAGGAGAAGGACAGCGAAACAGGCGGCCCGCTGCCGCTGCTCGCCGTGGGGGATGTGCTGATCAAGCGCGAACTCAAGGGCAACCAGCATTTCACCCAGCCGCCTCCCCGCTTTACGGAAGCCACCCTGATCAAAACGCTGGAGGAAAACGGCATCGGCCGGCCGTCCACCTATGCGCCGACCATCGGCACCATCCTCGCGCGGGAATACATCGAGCGGGAGGGCAAGGCGCTCAAGCCGACCGCGCTCGGCGAGGTGACCACCCAGCTGATGAAGGATCAGTTTCCGGAGGTGGTGGATGTCGAGTTCACCGCCAACATGGAAAAGCAGCTCGACGAAGTGGAAACCGGCCGCGTCGACTGGGTCAGGACGCTCGATAAATTCTACGACGGCTTTTCCAAAACCCTCGCGAAGGCGGAGGAGGAGCTTTCCGGCGAACGCATCAAGGTGCCGGAGGTGGAAAGCGACGTCGTCTGCGAAAACTGCGGGCGCAAAATGGTGATCAAATCCGGCCGCTACGGCAAGTTCCTGGCCTGTCCGGGTTACCCGGAATGCAAGAACACCAAACCGATTGTGGAGGAAATGCCGGGGACCTGCCCGAAATGCGGCGGCCATTTGCTGGCGAAAAAATCCAAAAACAACCGCAAGTTCTTCGGCTGTGCCAACTACCCGAAATGCGATTTTGTCACCTGGAGTGAGCCGACCGCAGAGGTCTGTCCGAAATGCGGCAAAACCCTGTTCAAAAAGAAAGGGCGGAACGCAGGGATGTACTGCCAGACCGAAGGCTGCGGCTTTGAAAAATAAAGGAATGGGCATGACGATGGAGAATCAGCCGCATATCACCGTAATCGGCGCGGGTCTGGCCGGATGCGAGGCGGCATGGGCGGCCGCACAGCGCGGGGTAAAGGTTACCCTGATCGAGATGAAGCCGCAGCGGATGACCCTGGCACACCACTCAGCGCTGTTTGCCGAGCTGGTATGCTCGAACTCGCTCAAGGCCAAACGGCTCGACAGCGCGGCGGGCCTGCTCAAAGAAGAAATGCGCCGGCTCGGTTCGGTATGCGTGCCGGCGGCCCTCTCCTGCGCGGTGCCGGCAGGCGGTGCGCTGGCGGTGGACCGCGACCGGTTTGCGCAGAACGTTACCGCAGCGATCCGCTCGCATCCGCTTATTGCGGTGGAGGAGCGCGAGGCGGCAGAACTGCCGGCGGACGGCGTTGCGGTGGTGGCTACCGGGCCGCTGACCGCGCAGGGGCTTGCTGCACGGCTGTCCGAACGGTTTGGCGGGGCGCTGAGCTTTTTTGACGCCGCCGCGCCGATTGTCACGGCGGAAAGTGTCGATCCGGCGTATTCTTTCCGGGCGTCCCGCTATGACCGGGAGGAAAGCGGACAGGGCGATTACATCAACTGCCCGCTGAATAAGGAGGAATACGAGCGCTTTCACGCGGCGCTGGCGCAGGCGGAAACCGCGCCGCTGCACGGCTTTGACCGCGGCGGCCCGGCGGTATACGAGGGGTGCATGCCCATTGAGGTGCTCGCCCGGCGCGGCGCGGATGCCATCCGTTTCGGGCCGATGAAGCCGGTCGGCCTGCGGGATCCCCGCACCGGTCACCGGCCGTGGGCGGTCCTGCAGCTGCGGATGGAGAATGCTGAAGGCAGCCTGCTCAACCTGGTCGGCTTTCAGACCAACCTGAAATTCGGGGAGCAGAAACGGGTGTTCGGCATGATCCCGGCGCTGCACGACGCGGAGTTTGTGCGCTACGGCGTGATGCACCGCAACACCTTTCTGGATTCCCCCCGGCTGCTGACCGGCGGATACCAGCTCAAGGACGAGCCCCGCCTGTTCTTCGCCGGACAGATGACCGGCGTGGAGGGATATATGGAATCAGCGGCCTCCGGTCTGCTGGCCGGACTGAACGCGGCGCGCACGGTAATCGGGCAGCCGCCGGTTATCCTGCCGCGGGATACCATGATGGGGGCGCTTGCCGGCTACATCAGCGATCCTTCGGTAACCGATTTTCAGCCGATGGGTGCGAATTTCGGCATTCTGCCGCCGCTGGAGCGCACAATCCGGGACAAACGGGAAAGATACGGCGCGCTGGCGGAAAGGGCGCTGCACAGCCTGGAAAAAGCCCACTTGTATATTAACGAAAGTTAATTGTGACGAAAGATAAATCACCCTGCCGGCGATGCCGGAGGAAAGGAGTCTGTCATGCGTATTATTGTGGATGCCTTCGGAGGGGACAACGCGCCGCTGGAGATCCTGAAAGGGTCGGCAATGGCGGTGCAGGAATACGGCGTGGAGCTGCTCGTGACCGGGCCGGAGGCGGAGATCCGCCGTGTGGCCGGGGAAAACGGCATTTCGCTCGACGGCATGACCATCGTGGACACGCCGGATGTGATTACGATGGAGGACGAGCCGCGCAGCATACTCAAGGAGCACAAGGGCTGTTCGATGGCGGAGGGTCTGCGCCGGCTGTCGGCCGGCGAAGGGGACGCCTTTGTTTCGGCCGGAAGCACCGGCGCGCTGATTATGGGCTCGACCTTTATCGTCAAGCGGATCAAAGGGGTGCCGCGCGCTGCGCTCGCGCCGCTGATGCCCGGCGACAAAGGCCCGTTCATGCTCATTGATTCCGGCGCCAACGTGGACTGCCGTCCCGAAATGCTGCTGCAGTTCGGGCAGATGGGCAGCATCTACATGTCCCGGGTGATGGGCAACGGCAGGGAAGCGACGGTGGGACTGGTCAACGTGGGCACCGAGGATTCGAAGGGCGGCGAGCTGCAGCATGAGGCGTTCGCGCTGCTCAAGGACAGCGGGCTGCATTTTGTCGGCAACATTGAGGCAAGGGATATCCCGCATAACGCCGCCGATGTCGTGGTGGCGGACGGTTTCACCGGCAACGTGATCCTCAAAATGATGGAGGGCGTTGCGGAGGTGATCATGGGCAACCTCAAGGATATTTTCATGTCCAGCCTCAAAACCAAGATTGCCGCGCTGATGATCAAGCCGGGGCTGCGGATGTTCAAGAAAAAGATGGATACCTCCGAATACGGCGGGGCGCCGCTGCTCGGCGTAACCAAGCCGGTAATTAAGGCGCACGGCAACTCGAATGCCAAAGCCTTTAAGAATGCGATCCGGGTGGCGGCGGAGTTTTCCAGGGCGGGCGTGATCGAGGAGATCGCCGCGTCGGTGAAAAAGAACGAAACGGCGCCGGCGGACGCCGGCGACTGAGTACGGCCGGAAACCGGGCGGTAAGGAAAGGAAGTGGACGGCTGTGGTACTGCAGATGGTCAGGCGGCTGTGTGCCGATCGCTACGGCTGTGAAGAGGAAGACGTTGTGCTTGCGGCCTCGCTGGACGAGCTGAACCTGACGCCGGACGAGCTGGACGATATGAGCGTGGCGCTGGCTGATGCGTACGGGGTGGCCATTCCGGACGAGGCGCTGGCGGCGTTTGCCACCGTGGAGGATATCGTCGGGTATATCGAAGACCGGCTGTAAGGATAGCGGCGCTGCCGAAGGCGCCATAACCCGGGGGCTGCACAATGGCCGCCCGGAATAAGGAGGAATTGCCGGTGAGACCGGATTTGACCGAGCTGATGGAGCGGATCGGCTATCGTTTTAGCAACCCTGTACTGCTGGAAAAGGCGCTGACGCATTCGTCCTATGCCAATGAGGGGCGGCATGGGCTGGAAAGCAACGAACGGCTGGAGTTTCTGGGCGATTCGGTGCTGGGCATGATTGCAGCGGTCTATCTGTTCGGGCGGGAGAAGCAGCCGGAGGGCGCGCTGACCAAGCTGCGGGCGTCGATCGTATGCGAAAAGGCGCTGTGCGGCTATTCGCGGACGCTGGAGCTCGGCCGTTTCCTGCTGCTCGGCAAGGGGGAAAAGCAAAACGGCGGCGACGCGCGTCCGTCCATTCTGGCCGACGCCTTTGAAGCGGTGGTGGCCGCGATCTACCTCGACGGCGGCATGGAGCCGGCGCGCACCTTTGTGATGCGCTTTCTGGAAAAGGAAGTGGAGGAGAAGAACAAGCTGCCGTTCCGGGATTATAAGACCACTCTTCAGGAGATCGTCCAGCAGAATCCGGAAGAAAAGCTGGAATATGTCCTGGTGGGTGAGTCGGGACCCGATCACAGCAAGCAGTTTACCGTGGAGGTGCACCTGAACTCCAACGTGATCGGCCGCGGCCGGGGCCGCAGCAAAAAGGAGGCCGAACAGCAGGCGGCGCGGGAGGCGCTGCGGCTGATGGGCTATGATTCCTGATGGCAAGGCATACGAATGTAGCCCTGTTTGTACCGCATGCCGGCTGTCCGCACCGGTGCAGCTTCTGCGATCAGCGGGCGATTTCCGGGCAGAGCGGGCAGCTTCTGCCTTCCGCGGTGACGCAGGCGTGCCGGACGGCTGCCCAGACCATGCATACCGGAAGCGCGCAGGCGGAGATTGCCTTTTTCGGCGGCAGCTTTACCGCGATCGACCGGGCGTATATGTGCCGCCTGCTGGAGGCGGCCGCGCCCTTTGTGGCGGACGGCACCTTCAGCGGCATCCGCATCTCCACCCGTCCGGACGCGGTGGATGAACCGGTGCTCCGCCTGCTGAAGACATACGGCGTCACGGCGGTGGAGCTGGGCGCGCAGAGCATGGATGACGCGGTGCTGCGGCTCAACCGGCGGGGGCATACTCCGGCGGACACGCGGCGTGCCGCCGGCCTTATCCGGCAGGCGGGGCTTTCGCTGGGGCTTCAGATGATGACCGGGCTGCCGGGCGATACCGATGAGGGGGCGTACCGTACCGCGCGGGCGCTGGCGGACCTGCAGCCGGATACCGTGCGGATTTATCCGACCGTCGTGATGCGGGATACCGCGCTCGAATGCTGGTACCGCGAGGGGCGGTATGTGCCGCCGACGCTGGAGGCTGCGGCGGCGCTGTGTGCGCGGCTGCTGTCCTTTTTCGAGGCGGAGCGGCGTATCCCGGTGATCCGGCTGGGGCTGCACGCCGGAACGGAGATGCAGCGGGGATGCGTGGCCGGACCCTGGCACCCGGCTTTCCGCGAGCTTTGCGAGGGGCGCCTTTACCGTATGGCGGCGCAGCCGCTGCTGGAAAGGCTGCCCAAGGGAGAACCGGTAACTTTTCTGGTGCACCCCGCGGCGGTTTCCAAGGCGGTCGGGCATAAGCGGGAAAATCTCCTTTGGTGGGAACAGCAGGGCTGCCGGGTGCGCGTGCGCGGCAGGGACGGCGTGCCGCTGTGGCAGATAGAAACGGAAGAACAGACCAAGGATGTGAACAGATGAAACTTAAGGCGCTGGAAATACAGGGATTCAAATCGTTCCCGGACAAGACGGTGCTGACCTTCGGCGAAGGGATTACGGCGGTCGTCGGCCCGAACGGCAGCGGCAAGTCGAATACCAGTGATGCGATCCGCTGGGTGCTCGGCGAGCAGTCCACCAAAAGCCTGCGCGGATCCAAGATGGAGGATGTCATTTTCAACGGCACCGAGCAGCGCCGGGCGGTCGGCTTTGCGGAGGTGTCGCTGGTCATCGACAACACCAGCCGGCGGCTGGACTTTGACGCCGACGACGTGAAGGTTACCCGGCGGTATTACCGTTCGGGCGAGAGCGAATATCTGCTCAATAACGCGACTGTGCGCCTGAAGGACGTGCAGATGCTGTTCATGGATACCGGCCTCGGACGGGACGGCTATTCCATCGTCGGGCAGGGCAAAATCGGCGATATCATGTCCTCCAAATCGGAGGAGCGCCGGGAGATTTTTGAGGAAGCGGCGGGGATCGCCAAATACCGCTACCGCAAAAACGAGGCGGAACGCCGGCTGCGCTCCACCGAGGATAACCTGCTGCGGCTGCGCGACATTCTCCAGGAACTGGAGGAGCGGGTCGGCCCGCTGGAGCAGCAGGCGGAAAAGGCCAAAAAATTCCTGGCCTACGCCGGGGAAAAGAAGGGGCTGGAGATCGGCCTCTGGCTGCATACCATCGAGCATTCGCGCGAGGTGCTGCGCGAGCTGAATTCCAAGCTGGAGCTTGCCCGCACCCAGTACGATGCGGCCGGCGACGCGATTGCGGCGGTGGATGAGGAAATCGAGGCCATCGCCCAGCGGGCGCAGCAGCTTGTTGTGCAGATGGATGAGGTGCGCCGCAGTGCGCAGGCGCTGGAAGAGGAGGCGGCCCGCCGGGACGGCGAAGCGGCGGTGCTGGGCAACGACCTGTTCCACAACGGGGAAAACATTGCGCGCATCCGTGCGGAGATGGAGCAGGCCGAAAGCGGCAAACAGACGCTGGAGGCCGACATCGTCCGCCATCAGGAGGATATTGCGCAAAAGCGTGAGGAAATTGCGGCGGCGGAAGCGGAGCAGCTGCGTTTGTCGGATGCGCTCGAAAGCCTGGCGCGCAGCACCGAGGAATTTTCCGGCCGCATGGAGGAGCTTTCCCGTACGGCGTCGGCGCTCGCCCTGCAGCTGTCGGATATCCGGGTAAAGGCGGTTACCGGCGAATCCTCGCTGGCCGAAATCACGATGCGGCTGTCACAGCTCACCGAATCGTCCGCCCTGCGGAGTGCGCAGAACGAAAAAACGCAGCTGGAGCTCGAGGAGTGCCGCAGCGCGCATAAGCTCTGCTGCGGCAAGGTCGAGGAGCTGCAGAATGCGGCGCGCGGCTACGAAATGCGCTTTCAGTCCCGCCGCGCCAAGCTGGAAACGGCCAGGCAGACGGCGGATCAGCTGGGACTGGACGCCGAGGAAAAGGTCCGCCGCGCCCGGCTGCTCGAGGAACTCGAGCGCAGCATGGAGGGCTTTGCCCACAGCGTCAAAGCGGTGATGAAGCAGGCGGAGCGCGGGGCGCTGCGCGGCATCCGGGGGCCGGTGTCGCGGCTGATCAACGCCGCGCCCGACCGGGCGCTTGCGGTGGAAACCGCGCTCGGCGCGGCGGCGCAGAACATTGTCTGTGAAAGGGAAGAGGATGCCAAGCGCGGCATCGCCTTCCTGAAGGAAAGCAACGGCGGCCGCGCCACCTTCCTGCCGCTGAGTGCGGTGCGCGGCAATGTGCTCAATGAGCGCGGGCTGGAGGATGAGGCCGGTTTTGTCGGCCTGGCCAGCGAGCTGGTGCAGTATGACGCGGCGTATGAAGGCGTGGTGCGCAGCCTGCTCGGCCGTACGGCGGTTGCGGAGGATCTGGACTATGCCGTGGCCATCGCGCGTAAATATGGATACCGGTTCCGTGTGGTGACGCTCGACGGCCAGGTGGTCAACGCCGGCGGCTCGATGACCGGCGGCTCAAGCGTCAAGGGCGCCGGCCTGCTGTCCCGGCGGGCGGAAATCGAACGCATCCGGGAAGAGGCGGCGGCGCTGGCAAAGAAAGCGCAGGCGGCTAAGGAGGCTTTCCATCAGGTGCAGCAGGAAGCGGCCGCCGCGGAGGCGGAGCTGTCCGCCACACGCGGGGAGCTGGCCATTGCGCAGGAGGACCGCATCCGGTTTGAAGCGGAGCTGCGCCGGCTGGAGGAAGCGGCGGAAAACAACCGGAAAGCCGCCGAAGCGGATGCGCGGGAGAGGGAAACGCTCAGCGAACGTGCGGCGGAATGCCGGCGCACGATGGAAGCGGCGGATAAGGAAACCGCCGAGATCAGCGCGAAACAGAAAACGGTGGAGGCCGAGCTGGAGAAGATGACCGGCGGCCGGCAGGAGCTCACCCAAAAGCGGGAGGAACTCTCCGCGCAGATTGCGGACAAAAAGCTGGCGGCGGTTGCCGGCCTCAAGGAGATCGAAGCGCACGAGGCGTCGATTGCCGCGCTGCGTGAGCGGCAGAGCGATGCGGCCAGCCGCCGTGTGCAGCTGGAGGAACAGGCGGCCGCGCTGGAAGCGGGCAACGCCGAAATCCGTCGGCGCATGGAAGAAATGAAGGCGCAGGCGGAAGGCCTCCGGGAACAGGCGAAGGACACCGGCCGGCGCGTCGAGGAGCTGATGGCCCAGCGCACGCAGGGCGAAGCCCGGCAGACCGCGCTGCGGCAGCAGTCCCGCGATAAGGCGGACGAACGGGAGCGCGCCGGGCGCGAAGCGGCGCGCATCGAGGAAAAATGCGCCGCCGCGCAGAAGGAGGCGGACGATCTCATCCGCCGGCTGTATGAGGAATATGAGCTGACCCGCAGCGAGGCGGAAACCCAGGCGGCGCCGATCGAGGATATCGCGCAGGCCAACCGCCGGCTGGGTGAGCTCAAGGGCAAAATCCGCGCACTCGGCAGCGTAAACGTCGAAGCGATCGAGGAATACAAAGAGGTCAGCGAACGGTTTGCGTTCCTGTCGGAACAGGTGCGGGATGTCGAGGTGTCCAAGGAAGAGCTGCTCAAGCTGATCGGCGACCTCACCACCCAGATGCGGGAAATTTTTATTGAACGCTTCAAGCAGATCAACTATAATTACGGTATCGTCTTTACCGAGATGTTCGGCGGCGGCAAGGCGGAGCTGAAGCTGTCGGATCCGGACGACATCCTGAATTCGGGCATCGAAATGCACGTGCAGCCGCCCGGCAAGGTGATCCTCAATCTGGATGCGCTTTCCGGCGGGGAAAAGGCGCTCAGCGCGATAGCGCTGCTGTTCGCCATCCTCAAGGTTACGCCGTCGCCGTTCTGCGTGCTCGACGAAATCGAGGCGGCGCTCGACGACGTAAACGTCGACCGGTATGCGGCCTACCTGCGCCGCATGTGCGGCAACACCCAGTTTATCGTCATCACCCACCGCCGCGGCACGATGGAGGAAGCGGATGTGCTGTATGGGGTGACGATGCAGGAAAAGGGCGTTTCCAAGCTGCTCGAGCTGCGGGCAAGCGAGGTGGAGGAACGCCTCGGCCTGAAAGAAATCGGATAAGGCGGAAAGGAGTTTTGCCGGATGAATAAGGGGATTGTGGTCGGCGGCGGGCACAGCCTGCGGGAATATACCGTCAGCGTGGCCAAAACCGAGCGGGATACGGTGATTTACGTATCGGAGGACCTGCGCCGCGCCTGCCGGCGCGCCGGTGCCGCGGCGGCTGCGGTGACGGCGACCGCCGGCGCATGGCTTTTGTACAGGGGCTTTAAGAAGCTGACGGGAAAGAACGGCTGAGCCGTCGGAAAGGAAAACACGAGATGGGCTTTTTCAGCAAGATCAGCGCGGGACTCAAAAAGACCCGCGATTCCATCATGCATTCGGTCAACGCCATGCTGCGTTCCTTTACCAAGATTGACGAGGAACTGTTTGAGGAGCTCGAGGAGATCCTCATCATGGCCGATACCGGCGCGGCGACCGCCTCCCGTATCTGCGACGAGCTGCGCCGCAAGGTCAAGGAACGCGGGGAAACCGACCCGAACGCGATCCGTGATATGCTGATGGAAACGGTGGCCGAAATGCTGCGCGGCGGCCAGGAGCTTCAGCTGAACACCAAACCCGCGGTGGTGCTGGTGATCGGCGTCAACGGCGTGGGCAAGACGACCACCATCGGCAAGCTTGCGGCGAGAATGCAGCGCGAGGGCAAAAAAGTGGTGCTGGGCGCGGCGGATACCTTCCGCGCCGCCGCCATCGAGCAGCTTCAGGTATGGGCGGACCGTTCCGGCGTGGATATGGTTAAGCACGAACAGGGTTCCGATCCGGCGGCGGTGGTGTTCGACACGGCTGCTGCCGCGAAAGCGCGCGGGGCGGATGTGATGATCTGCGATACCGCCGGCCGCCTGCACAACAAGAAAAACCTCATGGAGGAGCTGGCCAAAATCGGCCGGGTGATCGACCGCGAGCTGCCGGATGCCGATAAGGAAGTGCTGCTGGTGCTGGATGCGACCACCGGGCAGAATGCGGTCAACCAGGCGCGGGAGTTCAAAAACGCCGCCGGCATCACCGGCATCGTACTGACCAAGCTCGACGGTACGGCGCGCGGCGGTGTGGTGCTGGCGATCCGCGAGGATCTCGGCCTGCCGGTGAAATTCGTCGGCGTCGGCGAGGGCATCGACGATCTCCAGCCGTTTGACCCCGAGGATTTCGCCCGGGGACTGTTCAGCGAATAAACCGCAGATAAGCGGTGCAGCACGGCGGGAAAGGAAGGGCCTTGCTATGAAGGGACGTATAAGGCGCGGTATCCTCACGGCGGCGGCAGTGCTGGCGGTGTCGGCGGGATTCCTGCTCTGGGTGTGCTGGGATGAGGCCGTCTATCCGCTGAAAAACCATCTCGCCCGACAGGAATGGCAGCGTATCGTCGATACCGTGCCGGAAACGGCTGCGGTCACCTTCACCGACGGCACGCCCGGCGGTGATGTGCCGCTGAGCGATTTACTGCAAGAGGCAATATACGACAGAGCGTTGCCTTCGTCTCCTTATCAGTCGCCCGGAACGCCGGACTGGCAGATTTTCTGGACGGATGAAGAAGGAAATCAAAAACAGATACAAGGTTTTTTGGAAGGAAAAGGCGTGTATGTTCCAGTGAAACGAGCTTTTTTTGCCAGCACCCCGGAGCTGTGTGAAGCTGTTCAGGAAATCTGGGAGCAGGGGCAGAAAACTGCCGCAGGAGAGGAATGACAACCGGATGAATACCTATGTTATCGCGACCCATAATGCCAAAAAACTCGCTGAGCTGTCCCGGATACTGGAGCCGCTCGGCATCGAAGCGGTTACCCGCGAGCTGAGCGAGGCGGAGGAGACCGGCGATACCTTTGCGGCGAACGCGTTTATCAAGGCGGAGTCCGCCTGCCGGGAAACCGGCATGCCGGCGATTGCGGACGATTCCGGCCTGATGGTGGATGCGCTCGGCGGCCGGCCGGGCATCTACTCCGCGCGCTATGCCGGGGAGAACGCCACCGACGCCGACCGCAACGTCAAGCTGCTCGAGGAACTGAAGGATGTACCGGAAGAACAGCGCACGGCCAAATTTGTCTCGGCCATCTGCTGCGTGTTCCCGAACGGGGAGCAGGTGGCCGCCGTCGGGGAATGCCCCGGCCGCATCGGGTTTGCGCCGAAGGGAGAAAACGGATTTGGCTACGACCCGCTGTTTGTGGTCGAAGGCGGGCGCTCCTATGCGGAACTGTCCGCGGCCGAAAAGGACGCGGTCAGCCACCGCGGCCGTGCGATGCGGCTGTTTGCCGCGCGGCTGCGGGAATATCTGGGAATAGCCGGACAGGATTGACACATACTGAAACAAGAAAAGGATGGAAACCCGATTATGACATTAACGAGTAAACAGCGCGCCTATCTGCGTTCTCTTGCCGTGACACAGGAGCCGATCCTGCACGTGGGTAAAGGCGGCATCTCGGATACACTGGTCAAGCAGGCCGAGGATGCGCTTACGGCGCGGGAGCTGTTCAAGGGGCGGGTGCTGGAAACGGCGCCGGCGTCTCCGAAGGAAACCGCGGCCGAGATCGCCGCAGCGGTTGGGGCACAGGTGGTGCAGGTGATCGGCCGCTGCTTTGTGCTGTACCGTCGCCGCGAGGAGCAGCCGGTCATCGAGCTGCCGCGGTAAAACAGGCGGCAGGGAAAGGATGACCGGTATGGAAAAAGCGGCCCGGCGCATGGCGCTGTTCGGCGGCACCTTTGACCCGATCCACAACGGACATGTGCAGATGGCGCTGGAGTTTGCCCGGCGGCTGCGGCTCGACCGCGTGCTGCTGATGCCGACCTTTGTGCCGCCGCACAAAATGAAGCAGCAGATGGCGTCGGTGGAGGACCGTCTGGCGATGTGCCGTCTGGCGGCACAGGAGCACCCCGTGCTGGAGGTGTCCGACCTGGAGGCGCGCCGCGGCGGCGCGAGCTTTACGGCAGATACGCTGGAGGCGCTCCACGCGCAGTATCCGGACGCGCAGTGGTATCTGATCACAGGAGCCGATATGTTCTGCACCCTGTCCACCTGGTGGCGGTTTGATGCGATTGCGCAGCGTGCGGTGCTGTGCGCCGCTCCGCGCGATGACATCGGTTACGCACAGCTGTGCGCCTACGCCGAAAAGCTCGAGGCGCTCGGCGCGCGCTGTGCGGTGGAGGATATTCCGCTTGTCCGCGTTTCCTCCACCGAAATCCGGGAAGCCGCGGTACGCGGGGAGGACCTGACGCGCTGGCTGCCGCCGGCGGTGGCGGATTATGTACGCCGGCATCAGTTATATCAGCAGGGAGGGCATCCGGTCTTGGTTTCGCAGGAAGAACAGTTTGTGGATATTTTGAAAAAACGCCTGACGCCGGAGCGGTTTGCCCATTCTCTGGCGGTGGCGGATGAGGCGGAGCGGCTGGCCGGCCGTTATGGGGCGGATGCCGTCAGGGCGCGCACCGCCGGCCTGCTGCACGATGTGATGAAGGATACCCCGCCGGATGTGCAGTTGCAAATGCTGCAGGAATTTGGTATACTGTTGGACAGCGTTGAACAGCACGCGCCGAAACTGTGGCATGCGGTGCTGGGCGCGGCGTTCCTCGAGCATATTCTGGGCATCCGCGATCCGGAAATCCTGCAGGCGGTGCGGTATCACACGACCGGCCGCGCGGGCATGTCGCCGCTCGAAAAGATTGTGTACCTGGCGGATCTCACCGCCGCGGGGCGCAGCTATGCCGACATTGCGCAGATGCGCCGGCTGGCGGACAGCGATCTGGACGACGCCGTGCTTTATGCGCTGGTATACACAATCCGCAGCCTTTCGGAGAAGCGGCAGGCGGTCCATCCGGACACCTTTGCCGCCTATAACGATCTGGTACTGTCGAAACGGTGAGTAAAAAGGAGGCCGATGGCTTTGGCAGAAAATAAACGTCCGTCCAATGGCAAGCCGAATGGACGGAAATCCTCGTCCGTACGCACGGGCGCTCCGCGCAGCGGTTCGGGCAGGCCGGCGCAGGGAACCCCTTCCGGCAAGCCCGCGCGGAAAAAGAAGAACAGCCGCGGCCGCACTGTTGTGATGATCCTGCTGATTGTGCTGATTGTTTTGTGCGCGGTGTTTTTGGTCGTTGTCGGCAAGATGGTTTATGACAACGTCGCTTCGCCCGGCAAGGACCGGCCGCAGGCGGTGACCAGCAGCTACGATACTTCGCCGGCGCCGGATAAGGTGTCGTATTATATCGTCGGCCTCATGGGGGAAGAGGATACGGCCAGCCCGACCGAATCGCTGGCCATCCTCTGCTGGGACCGGAAAGCCAAGACGGTGAATATCCTGGAATTCCCGCAGGACACCTATCTCGGCAGCGACGGCACCTGGGCGGTGAAGCGGCTGGCGGATGTGTGGGCCAACCCGAAGCCGCTGGATTGGTGCGATATCTGCGGCCGGCAGGTGTTTGAGCCGGAAATCACCGACGGGCGGCATAATCTGTCCACCTGCAACGGCGAGATCACCCAGAAAACCGGTTCGGCAAGCGAAAACCTGATCAACGTGTTCAACGATCAGTACAGCCTGCCGGTTGACGGCTTCTTTATCGTGCCGCAGAAGGCCTTTGTCAAGCTGGTCGATCTGGTCGGCGGCGTGGATGTGGAACTGGAGGAAGGACAGACCCTCGGCGACATCGAATACGCCTCCGGCGTGCAGACGCTCAGCGGCGCGGCAGCGCTGGATTATATCACCGAACGGGATTCCGGCGTGGACGGCGATATCGCGCGCATCCTCAAACAGCGCAAGGTCTTTGCCGGGCTGATGCAGCGCCTGCTGACCTCCTCGGAGCAGGAACTGACCAAGGAGATCATCGGGCCGCTGATGAACGGATCCACCCCGATCCGGGTAAATATGGGGATGAATACCGACGGTATGGTAAAAATCCTGCGGGAGATGGCGGGTGTGCCGATGACCGCGTTTACAGCGTATCTGCTGCCGGGCGAGGCGGCTTCATCGGAGGGGACGGCCTACTATTCGGCGCACACCGCCGAGGTGCTTGCCCTGCTCAATGAAGCGTTCAACCCCTATGGCACCGCGGTGAGCGAAACCGACCTGACCTTCCCGCAGCTTGCAGCGGATGCAGCAGGGGATACCCATAAACAGGCCTTGTCCGAGGTGCTCGCACAGCAGTCGGGTACGGCCGCGCCCACGTCGGCAGCGGCCTGACAGTCAAACAGGAAGAGAGTTGAAGCGATTCGTGGAAGTAAGAGAACGGGCGGCGCAGATCGTCACCTCGTTGGATAAGCATAAGGCGGAGGATATCCAGGTCATTGAAGTCGGTGATCTGACCAGCCTTGCCGATTATTTTATTATTGCCTCGGCCACCAGCTCCACCCATGTGCGCTCGCTGAGCGATTATGTGGAGGAGGAACTCGGCCGGCAGGAAATCCGTCCGCTGCGGATAGAGGGGTACGCCACCTCAAACTGGGTGCTGATGGACTACGGCAGCGTCGTGGTGCATCTGTTCCAGCGCGAAGCACGCGCCTTTTACGATCTCGAACGGCTGTGGAAGGACGGAAAACAGCTGGAAACAGCGGATTTTATTGAAGTCAGGGGGAACGATTGATGCGGTACGATCCGTCGGCAATCGAAAAAAAGTGGCAGGAATACTGGGTGAAGAACAACACCTTTGCAGCGTCTGACGACCGCTCAAAGCCGAAGTTTTATGCACTGGTGGAGTTTCCCTATCCGTCCGGACAGGGTCTGCACGTCGGCCATCCGCGCTCTTATACCGCGCTGGATGTGGTGGCGCGCAAACGCCGCCTGCAGGGGTATAATGTCCTCTACCCGATGGGCTGGGATGCGTTCGGCCTGCCGACCGAGAATTTTGCCATCAAGAACCATATCCATCCGGAGATCGTCACCAAAAACAACGTGGCGCGGTTTAAATCCCAGCTTCAGGCGCTCGGCCTTTCGTTTGACTGGACGCGGGAGATCAACACCACCGATCCGGATTACTATAAGTGGACCCAGTGGATATTCCTGCAGCTGTTCAAGCACGGGCTGGCGTATAAAAAGGAAATGGCGGTCAACTGGTGCACCTCCTGTAAATGCGTGCTGGCCAACGAAGAGGTGGTCGGCGGCGTCTGCGAGCGCTGCGGCGGCGAGGTGGTGCGCAAGGTCAAAAGCCAGTGGATGCTGAAAATCACCGAATACGCGCAGCGGCTGATCGATGACCTCGACCTGGTGGATTACCCGGAGCGGGTGCGCGCGCAGCAGATTCACTGGATCGGCCGTTCGACCGGCGCGCAGGTGCGCTTTGAGACCACGGCCGGCGAACCGGTGATGATCTATACCACCCGGCCGGATACCCTGTTCGGTGCGACCTATATGGTCATGTCGCCGGAGCATCCGCTGATTGAAACCTGGGCGGACCGGCTGAACAATATGGATGAGGTGCGCGCGTATCAGGAAGAAGCGGCCCGCAAATCGGATTTTGAACGCACCGAGGTCGCCAAGGAAAAAACCGGCGTGCGCCTCGATGGGGTGCGGGCGGTCAATCCGGTCAACGGCAAGGAAATTCCGATCTTTATTTCCGACTATGTTCTGGTTTCCTACGGTACCGGCGCAATCATGGCGGTGCCGGGCCACGATACCCGTGACTGGGATTTTGCCAAGGCGTTCGGCCTGCCGATTATCGAGGTGGTCAAGGGCGGCGATGTGCAGAAAGAGGCGTATACCGACTGCGGCACCGGCGTGATGGTCAATTCCGGCTTCCTCGACGGGATGACGGTGGACGAGGCCAAGGAAGCGATCATCCGGTGGCTCGAGGAAAAGGGCATCGGGGAACATAAGGTCAACTTCAAGCTGCGCGACTGGGTGTTTTCCCGCCAGCGTTACTGGGGCGAGCCGATTCCGATCGTGCACTGCCCGCACTGCGGGTATGTGCCGGTGCCGGAAAGCGAGCTGCCGGTGCGGCTGCCGATGGTGGACAGCTATGAGCCGACCGATAACGGCGAGTCGCCGCTTGCCGCGATGACCGACTGGGTAAATGTCAAATGCCCGAAATGCGGCGCGCCTGCGCAGCGGGAAACCGATACCATGCCGCAGTGGGGCGGTTCCTCCTGGTACTTCCTGCGGTACTGCGATGCGCACAACGATAAAGAGCTCGCCTCCAAAGAGGCGCTGGAATACTGGATGCCGGTCGACTGGTACAACGGCGGCATGGAGCACGTCACGCGCCATATGATCTATTCGCGCTTCTGGCACAAGTTCCTTTACGATATCGGCGTCGTCCCCTGCGACGAGCCGTATGCCAAGCGCACCGCACAGGGGCTCATACTCGGTCCCGACGGCGAAAAAATGTCAAAGTCAAAGGGAAACGTGGTGGATCCCAACACGGTCGTTGACGCCTACGGCGCAGACGTGCTGCGCACATATGTTCTCTTTATGGGCGACTATACGGCAGCCGCTCCATGGTCCGAAAACGGCGTCAGAGGCTGCAAGAGATTCCTTGAAAGAGTCGCGGACCTGCCCGGAATGGTGAAGGGAACGGGCGCGACAGCGGAGTTTGAAGCGTCTGTACACAAGGCGGTAAAGAAAGTCACCGACGACTACAACAGTCTCAAGTTCAACACCGCTATTGCCACGCTCATGGGGCTTCTCAACGAGATATTTGCCGTCGGTTCGCTCACAAAGGACGAACTCATGACATATATCAAGCTGCTCTCTCCCGTTGCGCCTCACCTCTGCGAGGAGATAAACGAAAAGCTCGGCGGAAAGACGATGCTCGCCGTCTCCGAATGGCCCGAATATGACGAGTCGAAAACGATAGACGCCACGGTCGAGCTTGCGGTGCAGATAAACGGCAAGGTGCGTTCGACCGTAAAGCTGCCGCTCGACTGCCCGCGCGACGAAGCGCTTGCCGCAGCCAAGGCAGATGAGCGTATTGCCGCCGCTATCGCGGGCAAGACGATAGTCAAGGAGATCACGGTGCCGAACAAGATAATAAATATCGTGGTCAGATAAGTAAATTTCACAGCGGGTCGTGCCGGACGGTGCGCCCGTAACAGGGCAAGGAGAGCCGAACCGTGAGGGCGAGGCTCTCCTTACCTTGCGGAAAGGTTTTCATGTTGGATACGACAAAGCTGAAAAAATATCTCGGTGACGCACGCTTCTGGCGCGACATAGCCAGGCTGGCGCTGCCGATAGCCCTGCAGAATCTGCTTTCAAGCTCGTTTTCACTCGTTGACACCCTTATGGTCGGCCAGCTCGGCGACACGCCGCTTGCCGCCGTGGGAATGGCGGGTCAGTTCGGGTGGTTCCTGTCGATGATACTCTTCGGGATGACATCGGCGCTTACGATGTTCGTTTCGCAGTATTGGGGCGCGCATGATATAAAGTCGATACATAAGGTCTACGGCATAGCGCTTGCGATAGCGCTCGGAGTTGCGGGCGTATTCACGATAGCGGGCGCGGCATTCCCGCGCGGCGTGGTGTGGATATTCAACCGCGAGGCGGATGTGCTTGACGTGGGCGCGCAATATCTGTCGATCGCGGCATTTTCGTACCCCGCGATAGCGCTCAACTATGTCTTTATGGGCGTGCTGCGCTCGACCGAGCGCGTAAAGCTGCCGCTTTACGCCACGCTCGTCACGACGCTTCTCAACGCCGGGCTCGACTATGCGTTCATATTCGGTTTTGGGTTCATTCCGGCGATGGGGGCGCGCGGAGCCGCTATCGCGACCGTCATATCTGCATGGCTCTCGCCGCTCATCACGTTTGCGGGGTCGCTTATTGAAAAAAATATGCTGATAGCACCCATTCGTGAGATCTTCGGTTTTGACGGCGATTTCGTCCGCGTGTTCCTGCGCCGTGCGCTGCCGGTCGTTGCCAACGAAACGCTCTGGGGTGCGGGAACGCTTGTTTTCAATATCATTTTTGCCAACCTCGGCTCGGGCAACTACGCTGCCGTTACCATAATGCGCACGTTTGAGAGCATTGCCTTTGTCTTTTTTGTGGGGCTCGGCAGTGCGTCAAGCGTTATCGTCGGCAAATCGGTCGGCGCCGGGGATATAACTGCCGCAGTGCGCGATTCGCGCCGCTTTGCGGTGCTCGTGCCGTCGTTTTCGCTGCTGCTCGGAGCGGTTATCATCATTTTCAGGCGTCCGATCGTCGGTGTGTTCGATCTCGGCGGCACCATAACCGCCGAAACGCTCAATACGGCAGTATGGATACTTTCGATATATGCTGCCGAGATGGCGATACGGAATATCCCTTACATAATGATATGCGGCATTTTCCGTCCGGGCGGAGAAACAAAGATGGGTATGAAGTTCGACCTTCTGTTTTTGTGGTGCGTTTCGCTGCCCGCAACGCTTATCGCGGCGTTTGTTCTCAGGCTGCCGTTTCCGGCGGTGTTTGCGACAATGTATATAGCCGAGGACTGGCTCAAGGCGGTATTTTGCGTGCGTTACTTCCTCACCGAGAGGTGGCTGAAGCCTGTTACGGAGGAGGGCGTCGCGGGACTTGAAGCATACCGTGCGGCACGCGGTGCAGACCGTGACACCGGGACGGCGACAAGGTGAAAGTTTTTTTCGGAATATTCCGAAAAAAAGCAAGAAAACTATTGCAATTCGGGCGTAAATGTGATATCATATACAGGTATGAAGAATCGGTGTGCGTGAACTCTCAGGCGTGTGCCGCAGCTTCATGATCACAAGGGGAGGTGAATATTTTGGCGAACATCAAATCAGCGAAAAAGCGCATAAAAGTCATTAAGGCTAAAACGCTTCGCAACAAGATGGCACACAATCAGCTTCGCACCGTTATCAAGAAGTATTATGCTGCCGTTGAGTCCGGCGACAAGGAAGCCGCGAAGAGCGCATATCTGCTTGCCGTAAAGAAGGTCGATCAGGCTGCTGCGCACGGTATCATCCACAAGAATGCTGCCGCGCACAAGAAGAGCCAGTTCACAAAGGCCCTCAACGCAATGGCGTAAGCCACGGCAATTATATATCTGTCGATGCCCGGCAGAATCCAAAAAGAAAAGGAACGCAAGTCGTGCTTGCGCCTTTTCTTTTTTTATTGCTTTTTTATTACCGCCACGGGACGGTGAGCGCCGTCACCTTCCGACGCGCTGCGTCATATATTGACATTGGGAGGCAAACGCTCCGAGTCATAAAAAGAAAGGACGGTAAGCACGGTGCGAAGCATAGCGGTCTTTCCGACTCTCACGGCGGCAGAGCAGGCGCGGAGGGCGCTCGCGGCTGCGGCGATACAGGGCGAAACGGTCAAGGTGGATTCGTCGCGCACGAGGCGCGGCTGCTCATGGGGAGTAGCCTTTCCCGCCGTGCAACTGCGGAATGTCATGACGGTGTTTGCAAATGCCGGAATTAAGACGAGGGAGATACTGAGATGATGGTCTATCTTGATAACGCCGCAACGACATTCCCGAAGCCGAGCGAGGTGAGCGGCGAGGTCTGCCGCTGTATGCGCGAATACGGCGGCAACCCGGGGCGCGGTGCGCATCCGATCGCAATGGCGGCAGCCGAAAAGGTCTACGAGTGCCGCGAACGACTCTCCGATTTTTTCGGTGCGCCGGGTGCGGGCAGTGTTATAATGACGCCGGGCGCAACTTTTGCGCTGAATCTTGCGATAAAGGGGCTGATCCCGCCCGGCGACCGCGCGCGCGGAGAGCGGATGCACATCATAATATCCGATCTCGAGCATAATTCCGTAAGGCGTCCGGCTGAGAGGCTGCGCCGTGACGGGCTGGCGGATATTTCGGTATTCCGTACCGAAGCTGCACGGGGCGGTGCGCGTCCCGGGGAGACGACGAGGGCGGTCGCCCGACTGATAAACCGCCGCACAAGGGCTGTCATATGTACCGCAGCCTCAAATGTCTGCTCTGTGCGGCTCCCGCTTGCCGAAATAGGCGCGCTCTGCCGACGTCGCGGACTCGTTTTCATTGTTGACGGCGCGCAGGGTGCGGGGCACTTCCCGATAAACATGAAGGAGCAGAGCATCGACGCGCTGGCACTGCCTGGGCACAAAGGGCTTTACGGACCGCAGGGCAGCGGGGCCCTGATACTCGGCGGGAGATATATGCCGACGCCGCTTATCGAGGGCGGCAGCGGGGCGATGTCGTTTGACCCGGAAATGCCTCCCGATCCGCCCGAAAAATATGAGGCGGGAACACTTGACGTTCCTGCAGCGGCGGGGCTTTGTGCCGGGCTTGAATTTGTCGGAAGGGTCGGCGTCGACGCCCTGCGGCGGCATGAGGAAGCACTTTTCGACTATGCCGTCGGGCGGCTCGGCGGATTGCGCGGTGTAAAGATCTGCGCTCCGTCGGCACGCGGGTCGGTGTTGAGCTTCAACCTTGCGGGCATACCATCCGACAGCGTTGCAAACGCGCTCGGAAAAGCCGGGATATGCGTTCGCGGCGGATTTCACTGCTCTCCGCTCGCACACGGCGCGCTCGGTACCGGTGAGTACGGCAGCGTGCGCGTGAGCTTCGGATATTTCAATACACGCTCCGATATCGACGCCATGTGCGACGCGCTCGCCGGTATAAGAGCGGAGTAAAAGTCAAACGGGCTGCATTGTGCGAAGCCGTATGGGAGGGGCTCTGCTTCTCCCGTAAATGAAATCCGTATATTCAACACCATATCGACCGTTTTAAACCGAAGAGCTGCCGCGCGGTGCGCGGCAGCTCAACTTTATTATTTTCTTTTTGGGGGTTCAGCGCGAGCAGTGCGCACATGAGGCACAGTCGGGGAACACCTTGTGGTCGTATTCGATGCCGTTTTTGTCGTAATAATCCTTTATGGCAGCCTTAATGGCTTCCTCGGCAAGCACCGAACAGTGTATCTTGTGCGCGGGCAGACCGTCAAGAGCCTCGGTCACCGCTTTGTTCGTAAGGGTGAGTGCCTCTGAGAGGGGCTTGCCCTTTATCAGCTCTGTCGCCATTGAGCTCGATGCGATCGCCGAACCGCAGCCGAAGGTCTCAAACTTTACGTCGGTGATGATATTGTTGTCTATCTTAAGATATATTTTCATTATATCGCCGCATTTGGCGTTGCCGACCTCGCCTACGCCGTCGGCATTCTCGATCACGCCCACATTTCTCGGGTGCATGAAGTGATCTATAACCTTTTCACTGTAAAGAGCCATTTTATCTGATTCCTTTCACTATATACGTTTGTGTTTTCGTTTGCCGTTTACCGTTATCTTATCAGAGCAGGAAGGGCTTCTCGCCTGTGCATTTTTCTCTCCAGAGGGGAGACATATTGCGCAGATAATCGACCACCTCGGGGATAGCCTTGAGCATATAATCGACCTCTTCCACCGTGTTTGACTCGCAAAGCGACAGACGAAGCGAGCCGTGTGCCACTTCGTGCGGTCTGCCTATGGCAAGCAGGACGTGACTGGGGTCGAGCGAACCGGAGGTGCAGGCAGAGCCGGACGACGCGCAGATACCGCGTGCGTCGAGCAGCAGCAGCAGGCTCTCGCCTTCTATGCCCTCAAAGCAGAAGTTCACGTTGCAGGGCAGGCGGTTTTCTTTGCTGCCGTTGAGAGAGGAGTGAGGGACCTTTTCGAGTCCCGCGATGAGCCTGTCGCGCAGAGCCGTCATATGCGCGGCGTTTTCTTCGAGGTGATCGCACGCCTCGTCGAGCGCAGCAGCCATGCCGACGATAGCGGGGATGTTCTCGGTGCCCGCGCGCTTGCCGCGCTCCTGCGCGCCGCCTTCGATGATGGGTGTGAGCAATATACCTTGTTTTGCGTAGAGGACGCCGATGCCCTTGGGACCGTGGAATTTGTGTGCCGAGAGCGAGAGCATATCTATATTCTGTGCTTTTACGTCAATAGGCAGGTGACCGACCGCCTGCACCGCGTCGGTGTGAAAGAGCACGCCCTTTGCGCGGCATACGGCGCCGATCTCGGCTATCGGCATTATCGAGCCGATCTCATTGTTGGCATACATGACCGTGACAAGGCAGGTGTCGGGACGGATCGCGGCGGCGACCTGCTCGGCGGTTATGTTGCCGCGTTCTCCGACGGGGAGCAGCTCTATCTCAAAGCCCTCTTTTCTGAGCTTTTCAAGCGTATGAAGCACCGCGTGGTGCTCGAACGCCGTTGATATTATATGCTTTTTGCCTTTCTTTTCACCGAGGCGCGCTGCTGAAATGATAGCCTGATTGTCCGCCTCGCTTCCTCCGGAGGTGAAGGTTATCTCGCGCGGCATACATCCGAGCCGGCGTGCAATGCGCTCGCGGGCATCGGACAGCGCCTCTGCTGCCTTTTGACCCACGCTGTGCAGGCTCGAGGGGTTGCCGTAGTACGTCTCCATGTAGGGGAGCATCGCGTCAATGGCGGTGCGGCTCATTTTTGTGGTCGCCGAATTGTCTGCATATATCTGCATTTTCATGACTTCTTTCTTTTTGTATATTTTGCGGCGGGAGCGTTCATGCGGGCTGCATGCTCATTACCCACCTGCCTTGTAGGTTAATTGCATTATAGCATATAAATCCTACCTTGTCAATAGGTTATTGATGAATTTTTCCGATCTTTCCGACGTAAATTTCATTTCCCCGGTTGATCGAGAAGGTCGGCGAGCGTCACGCTGTCAAGATAACCGCATATCAGCTCGTTCAGCTTCTCCCACATCGGCAGTGTTTTGCAGCCGTCGGCACGGTCGCACCTGTTGGGGGAGCATTCAAGGCACGAGACCGGCGCTATCGAGCCTTCGGTGAGGCGCAGTATCTCACCGACCGAATAATCCTTTGCCGGTCGGTTGAGGCGGTAGCCGCCGCCCTTACCGCGCAG
>ERZ824600.1083-NODE-1083-length-35968-cov-5.963133_pt1 | contig 35968 bp, 30 predicted proteins | sample MGYA00519933_ERZ824600 | MGnify/ENA primary metagenome ERZ824600 (study PRJEB31778, sample SAMEA3449178) | human gut metagenome | biome: human gut; feature: human-associated habitat; material: faeces | place: United Kingdom | collected 2010/2012 ... | reverse complement strand
TTCTTCGCTGAAGCCCGCGCATCCTTCTACGGCGACAACTGGAACGGCTGCTCCTACGGCCGACCCATCGAGGCCAACATCGCAGCTCTGGGCGGTTTCAGCTTCAACATCAACGGCCGCCAGTGGGAAACCTACAACGAATGCGAATACATGTCGCAGCTCGCTAATCTCAACAACCAGGTCAACGACCTCCGCGCCGAGCTTCTCAACAGCGCACAGACCATCGCCGCTCTCGAGAGCCAGCTCCCCTGCCCGGAACCCGTGGTTAAAGACTGTGAGAACGCTCCTCTGATGACTACAGTACGCTTCCTCATCAACTCCGACGAGATTATGCCTACTGAAGAGGTTAACGTCTACAACATGGCTGAATGGCTGAAGGCTAACCCCAATGAGAAGGTAGTTGTGGTTGGTTACGCCGACAAAGACACCGGCACAAGCGAATACAACATGGCCCTCTCGAAGAGAAGAGCTGACGCTGTGGCTGACGCCCTCGTGAAGAAATACAACATCGATCCTTCCAGACTTATCGTGAAATACGATGGCTCCGATGTTCAGCCCTACAGCACCAACGACTGGAACCGTATCGTGATCTTCACTCAGAAGTAAATATTCATTCGATTATAGATATCATTAGATCCTGACCCTGATTTTACTGGAGGGGCGTTGCCAAGAGGGCAGCGCCCCCTCTTTTTTTTCGACGCAGGATAGGGGTTTGCTGCTTCTGAGGTGTCGTGAAGATATAAGCATATAATCACACCGACAAATACCCACACGATGAAAAAGAATCTGATTTCACTATCTGTGCTCCTCATGCTTCTGATGGGAGCAGTGCTCACGAGCTGCAGCAACGACACCGACATGGAAAACTTCGACTTCAAGAGTCCTCGCGACGCCGATTACTCCGGCGCTCAGCTCTCATTCACCTTCAACGACCAGGAAGTGGCGGAAGTGGGAAAAATCTCCATCCAGTCTGTGCCTTTCGGCGAGCGCTACAACTTTGTAGGGCCGGCCGACGACGGGATAGCTCCCGACGAGATGCTCTACATCTCCACAATCCATATCTACGACTTTCCGGAACCCGGGGAGGTTTTCGGCTTCAACACGGTGAGCACTGTAAAGGGCTTCAAAGGCTCAGAGACTATCCGCTTCGCCGACTACCGATTCGAAGGCACCTTCACGGGCCCTGTGATGCCTGGCCAAGGGGAGCGAGGACTTATTCTGAAACTCTGGAAAGAGGAAGATTAGGTTGTCAGGTTGCTGCATGGGCATCATCATGAGAAATGCGTGGTGGTGCTAAACCTATGATGCGACCCTCGACATTCGCAAGTACTTGCGAATGTCGAGGGTCGTATTATAGTTCGTTCTGCCAAAGAGCGTTTTCTAAGAATAATAATCTGCATTTCAAGTTTTTTGGCATTCATAAAAACTAAATATCAAGAAACGGGAAAAGAATTACGGAATTTTTTCTTTAATTCCAAAAATTATACTAATTTTGCCTCCGTCAAACCATCGACAAGGCAATAGCCAGTGGGAATGAGCGCCTGCGGCGCGATGCCACCGACAAGCCATGAGATAACCCATAGCCCGCAAGGGCCGAAACCTTAACATACCAAAACCATGGACCTGAAAAATTCATTTGCCGGGACACTGGAATCCGGCGACATCATGATCCGCATTGCCCCGGGCTCCGGAAATGGAGTGGAGCTCACCCTCGACAGCGTAGTGGCCGCGCAATTCGGACGCCAGATTGAAAAGGTAATCCGCGAAACTCTCGCCGAGCAAGGCATCGACGACGCGAAGGTCGACGCTTACGACAAAGGCGCCCTCGACTGCACCATCAGAGCGCGCGTAGCCACCGCCGCCGTCAGAGCCACCGGTAAAGACGTCTGGAAAGACTGACAAATTTCAAACAAACCAATCGGCCGGCCCACGGCGCTGCTGCGCCGGCGATTATCCACGAGAAACACATTCTAACAATGGAAAGACTCAGAAGAACAATGATGTTCGTGCCCGGCAACAACCCCGGCATGATCCGGGACGCCCACATCTACGGCGCGGACTCCATCATGTTCGACCTGGAGGACAGCGTGGCCTATACCGAGAAGGACGCGGCCCGCTTTCTGGTGTATAACGCCCTGAAAACCCTGCATTTCGGCACAAAGGAGACGGTGGTGCGCATCAACGACCTCTCCAGCGGACTGGGCATCGAGGATCTGGAGGCCGTCGTCCGCGCGGGCGTACAGGTCGTCCGCCTGCCCAAGACCGACTGCGCACAGGACGTGATCGACTGTGAGCGCGAGATCGAGCGCATCGAGCGGCGGCGGCAGCGGCGCGCCGAGCGCCGCGAGCGCGAGGGGGCGGCGGAAGGCAAGGCGCCGGCGGAGGCGCCCGCTCCGGTGCGGCGCGAGGTCGAGGTCGGCTCGAAGGTCCGCATGGCGGGGCAGGAGATGGTCGGCGTCGTGCAGTCGCTCAAGGGCAAGCGGGCGCAGGTGGCCTTCGGACAGATTCTGACGACGGTCGACAAGTCGCAGCTTGCGGTCGTCTCGAACAGCGAATACCGCGAGGCGACGCGCCCGGTGACGGCCCGCACGGTCGTTTCGGCCGACATCTCGTCGCGCAAGCTCAACTTCAAGGACCACATCGACGTGCGGGGCATGCGTGTCGCCGAGGCGCTCGAGGCGGTGCAGGACCTCATCGACGACGCCCTGATGGTGGGGGTCGGCACGGTGACGATCCTCCACGGCAAGGGTACCGGTGCCCTCAAGGAGGAGATCCGCCGCTATCTGCGCACGGTGCCCGAGGTGGTCTCGGCCGTCGACGAACATGCCGACCGCGGCGGCGCGGGCATCACGATCGTGACGCTCTCGTAGCACCGGCCGGGTGCGCCGGGCACGGCCGCGGAAGAGACGGGTGCGACGGCTGCGGCCGCCGCACCTTTTTTTGCCGTTTTTTGGGAACGAAAAAGGGGCCGAAGCGGAGAAGAATGCCGCTTTTCTTGTACCTTTGCGCGATGAGGTGCAACGGATCGGCAGCCGATCCGAAAAACGGATACCATGAATTACAGACTTTCACGTATCGCCGCCATCTGCGGCGGTCATTTTTCGGGCTGCGACGTCGGCGTGCGCTCGGTCGTGACCGACAGCCGCTCGCTCACGTGTGAACTGGGCACGGAGCCGCTGTTCGTGGCCATGCGCGGCGCGAACCACGATTCGCACGCCTTCATCGCCGAGATGTACGGCCGCGGCGTCAGGGCCTTTCTGGTCGAACGGGAGGTCGAACCGATGCCCGGCTGCGGCGTCGTGCGCGTCGACAACGCCATCCGCGCGCTGCAGAGCCTGGCGGCCTACCACCGGGCGCAGTTCCGCGGCACGGTCGTGGGCATCACCGGCTCGAACGGCAAGACCGTCATCAAGGAGTGGATCGCCGAGGAGCTGCCCCGGGGAATGAAATACTACCGCTCGCCCAAGAGCTACAACTCGCAGCTGGGCGTGCCGCTCTCGGTGCTGATGATCGAGGGCGACGAGCAGCTGGCGATCTTCGAGGCGGGCATCTCGAAACCCGGCGAGATGGAGCGTCTGGAGCGCATCATCCGCCCCGACGTGGTGATCTTCACCTCGATCGGCGACGCCCATCAGGAGAATTTCGTCAACCTCGAACAGAAGTGCGACGAGAAGATGATCCTCGCGCACCGCGCCTCCACGATCATCTACCACAGCTATTACGAGCCGCTGGGCCGCATGGTTGCGGCGCGCTTCGCCGATCGCCGGCCCATCGACGCCGCGACGTTCCCCGAGCCGGCCGAATCGGTCATCGGCAACGCCGCCTCGCGGCGCAACGCCCAGATCGTCGAGGCCTTCTGCGCGGCGATGCACTATCCCGCCCCGGCCTTCGCCGCGGCGCCGGCCGTCGCCATGCGCCTCGAGGTCAAGGACGGCATCAACGACTCGGTGCTCATCAACGACGCCTACAACCTCGACCTCAATTCGCTGGCGCTGGCGCTCGACTACCTGCACAACGTGGCGCTCGGCCGCCGCTGCACGCTCATCCTCTCGGACATCGCGCAGAGCGGCCTTTCGGACGAGGAGCTCTACAGCCGCGTCGCGGGCATGGTCGCCCGTGCGGGCGTCGACTGCCTGGTCGGCATCGGCTCGCGCCTGCGGCGCCATGCCGCGCTGTTTGACTGCGCGAAGGAGTTCTACGCCTCGACCGACGAGTGCATCGCCCGCCTGAGCCGGCAGGCCGTGGCCGGGCGCGCCGTGCTGCTCAAGGGGGCCCGCGACTTCCGCTTCGAGAAGCTCGCCCACGCCCTCTCGCGCAAGAGCCACACGACGGTGCTGGAGGTCGATCTCGATGCGATGATTCACAATCTCAACTACTTCCGTGCGAAGTTGCGCCCGGGTGTGAAGCTCGTGGCGATGGTCAAGGCCGCATCCTACGGCGCCGGGGATTTCGAGGTGGCGCAGATGCTCCAGCACCAGGGCGTCGACTACCTGGCCGTGGCCTTCGCCGACGAAGGGGTGCTGCTGCGCGAGCGGGGCATTACGATGCCGATCGTCGTGCTCAATGCCGATGCGGACAGCTTCGACCTGATGATCGCCAACCGGCTGGAGCCCGAGATATACAGCTTCCGCTCGCTCGAGGACTTTGCCGCCGCGGTGGACCATGCGGGCGAGAGCCGCTTCCCGATCCATGTGAAGCTCGACACGGGGATGCACCGTCTGGGCTTCGTCGAGGAGGAGCTGCCGCGCCTGTGCGAGCGGCTGCGTGACTGCGGACAGGTGCGCGTGGCGTCGATCTTCTCGCACCTGAACTGCGCCGACATGCCCGAGGAGGATGCCTACACGCGGGCGCAGATTGCCCGCTACGACCGCATGAGTTCGACGCTGGCCGCCTCACTTGACTATCCGGTCCTCCGCCATACGGCCAACTCGGCGGCCATCGAACGCTTCCCCGAGGCGCAGTACGACATGTGCCGCCTCGGCCTGGGGCTCTACGGCTTCGGCTGGCACCGCGAGGAGGGGCTCACGCCCGTCTCGACGCTCAAGACGCGCATCGTGCAGATCAAGCACCTGGCGGCGGGCGAGACCGTCGGTTACGGGCGGGCCGGGCGGCTTACGCGCGACAGCGTGACGGCCACCGTCCCCGTGGGCTATGCCGACGGACTGGACCGCCACCTCGGCTGCGGCCGCTGGTCGCTGCTCGTCAAGGGGCGCCCGGCTCCGATCGTGGGGCGCATCTGCATGGACAGCTGCATGATCGACATCACGGACATTCCCGACGTGCAGGAGGGCGACGAGGCGGTGATCTTCTCGCCGGCCGCCGGCAACGACGCGGCGGCGATGGCCGAGGTGCTGGGGACGATCCCCTACGAGGTGATGACCTCCGTGTCGGGGCGCGTCAAGCGCATCTACCTGAAAGAGTAATACGGACGGCGGTGCGCCGCGGACGGCCGAAGAGCGTCCCGTGCGCCGCCGCGAAACAACGGACCGAACATGAACGGAACGCTCTACCTGATTCCCTGTCCGATCTCGGACGAAACGGCACCGTGGGACGTGCTGCCCGCGGCCAACCGCGCCGTGATGGACTCGCTCGACTACTTCATCGTCGAGAATACGCGCACGGCGCGGCGCTTCCTCTCGAAGGCCGGCATCGCGCGCCCCATCGCCGAGCTGGAGTTCCGCGAGCTGAACGAACATACGGTCGCCGGACCCGACGTCGAGGCGCTCGTCGACCCCATCGCGGCGGGCCGTTCGGCCGGGGTGATCTCCGAGGCGGGCGTGCCGGGCGTCGCCGATCCCGGGGCGCTGGTCGTCGAGGCGTGCCACCGCCGCGGCATCCGCGTCGTGCCGCTCGTGGGCCCCTCGTCGATCCTGCTGGCACTCATGGCCTCGGGTCTCAACGGGCAGTCGTTCGCCTTCAACGGCTATCTGCCCGTCAAGCCCGCCGAGCGGGCGCAGGCGATCCGCCGCTTCGAGCGCCGGGCCCACAGCGAGGGGCAGTCGCAGCTCTTCATCGAGGCGCCCTACCGCAATGCGAAGCTCCTGGAGCAGCTGTTGCAGGTGCTCGCTCCCGACACGCGCCTGACGCTCGCCGTGGACCTCACGGCCCCCGGCGGGCAGGTCACAACCCGCACGGTGGCGGAGTGGCGCCGTGCGCCGCTGCCCGAACTGAACAAGCGCCCGGCCATTTTCATCATCGGGTAGGGTTGGTATACAATTTGAACGATGAGGTTACGGAAATCTGAAAAAACACGAGATATGAAAAAGGAAAAGGTTTATAACGAGCAGGTTACGGAGGATGAGAAGAATCCGTCCGCCGAGGCTTCCCCGACCGGAAAGCAGCCCGAAGGTGACAATGTGGCAGAGAAGCCGGAGACGGCGGCTGACACTTTGGCAGATGCGGCAGAGCCCGCAGCGCAGGAGGGCCCCGATTTCGCGGCGCTCGTTGCCGAGTGGCAGGACAAGTACCTGCGTCTGCAGGCCGAGTTCGACAACTTCCGCAAGCGGACGATCCGCGAGAAGATGGAGCTCGTCGAGACGGGCGGCCGCGACGTGCTGCTCGAGATGCTGCCCGTGCGCGACGACGTGCAGCGGGCCGTTGCCGCCATGGAGAAGAGCGACGACATCGAGGCCCTGCGCTCGGGCGTGCGGCTCATTTCGCAGAAGTTTACCGAGGCGCTGCGCCGCAAGGGCGTGACTGAGATTGACTGCCTGGGCAAGGAGTTCGATGCCGATCTGTGCGAGGCCGTGGCGCGGTTTGCCGCGGGCGAGGAGAAGAAGGGCAAGGTCATCGACGTCGTGCAGACGGGTTACAAGCTCGGCGAGCGGATGTTGCGCTTCGCAAAAGTCGTTGTAGGAGAGTAAGGTCATGGCAGAGAAAAGGGATTATTACGAGGTGCTCGGCGTTGCGCGCAATGCCAACGCCGACGAGATAAAGAAGGCCTACCGCAAGGCGGCTATCAAGTATCACCCGGACAAGAACCCGGGCGACAAGGAGGCCGAGGAGAAGTTCAAGGAGGCGGCCGAGGCTTACGACGTGCTGTCGAACCCCGAGAAGCGGGCGCGCTACGATCAGTACGGACACGCCGGCATGAGCGGCGCGGCAGGCGGCGGAGCGGGCGGTTTCGGCGGCTTCAGCAGCGGCGGTTTCTCGATGGAGGACATCTTCTCGCAGTTCGGCGACATCTTCGGCGGCCACTTCGGCGGCGGATTCCGCTCGACCTCTTCGTCGGGCGGGCGGCGCACGAACCGCGGGTCGGACATCCGCATCAAGGTGCGGCTGACTCTTTCGGAGATCGCCAACGGCGTAACCAAGAAGCTGCGGATCAACAAGACCGTGGCGTGCGACAAGTGCGGCGGCACGGGTGCGAAGGACGCCAACTCCTACTCGACCTGTTCGGCCTGCAAGGGCACGGGTTACATCACGCGGGTGGAAAACACCTTCTTCGGCCGCATGCAGACGCAGGGCGTCTGCCCGACGTGCGGCGGTACGGGCAAGGTCATCACGGCGCCGTGCGACCAGTGCCACGGCGAAGGCACGGTGCGCGGATCGGAGATCGTGGAGATCAAGATTCCGGCTGGCGTGGGCGAGGGCATGGTCCTCACCGTCTCGGGCAAGGGCAATGCCGCGCGTCAGGGCGGCGTGAACGGCGACCTGCAGGTGATGATCGAGGAGGAGCCCGATGCCGAGCTCGTGCGTGACGGCAACGACCTGATCCACAACCTGAACATTACGGTGACGACGGCGCTGCTGGGCGGCACGGTCGAGGTGCCGACGGTCGACGGACGCGCCAAGATCAAGATCGCACCGGGAACGCACGCCGGCAAGGTGCTGCGGCTCGGCGGTAAGGGTCTGCCGGAGGTCAACGGCTACGGCCGCGGCGACGAGCTGGTGGTCGTGGATATCACCATCCCGTCGAAGCTCACCGCCGAGGAGAAACGCCTCGTCGAGCAGCTGGCCGCACAGCCCGATTTCCAGCGGGCCGAGTCGGTGAAGAACCAGAATATCTTCGAGCGAATGAAGAGCTTCTTCCGGTAGTGAGACGGAAAAGTGATGGAAACACGGTGAAAAATTCGTACCTTTACGCTGTGAAGGTGACGAATTTTTCCGTTAATAAGCAGATGTGACAGCCATGTTAGGATTCAGCCCGTACAAGAAACACGCCAACAAGTTCAACTACATCCCGCGCTACTACGACCCTGAAAAGGAGGCCCGCGAGCAGCGCCGTGCCGAGTTGCGCGGCGAACGGTCGGACGACAACTCGGAGTACCGCCCCGGCAAGTACATCCGCACGCAGCGCGAAGCGCGCGAGGCGAGGTGTGCCGGCGAGGCGGGCAACGGCCACATGCGGCTGCTGAAGATGGCCGTCATCGCGGCGCTGATCATCGTCTTCGTCTACCTGCTCTACCCGCGGCTGGTGGGGCTCTTCGTGAGCGCCTCGAAGCAGGGCGGAAAGAGCGACATGGAACTCATGTACGGCGATTTCGACCCCACGGCGCCGATCACCGTCGTACCGAACGATTACGTCGAGCAGGAGTAGATGGCCGACCGGATCAGACTTTTACCCGAGGTTGTCGCCAACCAGATTGCGGCGGGCGAGGTGGTCAACCGCCCCGCCTCGGTCGTCAAGGAGATGATGGAGAACGCCATCGATGCCGGTGCGCGGTGCGTGAAGGTCAACTTCCGCGACGGCGGCAAGGAGCTCATCCAGATCGTCGACGACGGCTGCGGCATGTCGCCCATCGACGCCCGCATGGCCTTCGACCGCCACGCCACGAGCAAGATCCGCTCCGTGGAGGACATCTACGACCTGCATACGTTCGGATTCCGCGGCGAGGCGCTCGCCTCGATCGCGGCGGTGGCGCAGGTCGAGCTGCGCACGCGGCAGGCCGACGACGAGATGGGCACCCTCACGGAGATCAACGGCGGGCGGTTCGTCTCGCAGTCGCCCGTGATGTGCCCCGCGGGTTCGCAGTTCTTCGTGCGCAACCTCTTCTACAACGTGCCGGCGCGCCGCCGCTTCCTGGAGAAGAGCACGACCTCGGCGTCGCAGATCCGCAGCGAATTCCAGCGCGTGGCCCTCTGCAATCCGCAGATCGCCTTTGAACTCTACGCCAACGACGCCCCGGTCTACACGCTGGCGGCGACCTCGCTCGCCGGACGGATCGTCGACGTCGTGGGACGCCACATCAAGCAGAATCTGCTGGAGGTCGATGCCGACACCTCGATCGCCCGCGTGGCGGGATACATCGGGCGTCCGGCAGCTGCCAAGCGGCGCAACGCCGACCAGTACCTCTTCGTCAACGGACGCTACTTCAAGAGCCCGTACCTTGTGAGCGCCGTGATGAAGGCCTACGAAAAGCTGATTCCCGAGGGGGCGCAGCCGGCCTATTTCCTCTACCTGACGATCGATCCCTCGCGCATCGACGTCAACGTCCACCCGCAGAAGACCGAGGTGAAGTTCGCCGACGAGGAGGCCGTATGGCAGATCGTCCACGCCGCGATGCGCGAGACGCTGGCCAAGACGGGAGCCGTGCCGATGATGGATTTCGACCGCGACAGCACGGTGGAGATCCCCGTCATGCAGCGCGGCGCGGTCTACAGCGAGCCGCTGGCCATGTCGAACCGCGACTACAACCCCTTCCGCGAGGAGTATATCGACCCGACGGCACCCGATCCGAATGTCGACTTCACGGGTTTCGACGTGCCCTACAGCGACGATGCGCAGCACGTGTCGGATGCGGCCACTGCCGTGCCGCGGCGGGGCGGAGCGGGCGCTTCCCCGCGTCCCTTCCCGTGCGGCATCCGGCCCGACGGCGGGTTTGACCTTCCGTCGTCGGTGCCCCCGGCCGCTGCCGACGAGGAGTTCGAGGAGATCGCCTCCGGGAGCGATCCCGATCCCGTCGCAGAGACGTCCGGGGCGGGAACCTTTGCCCTTGGCGCGGACGGTGCGGGCGGCGGGCCGGGGGACGCGGAGTTCGGCGAGAGCACGCTCGATTTCATCCCGTCGGAGGCAGATGCCGAGCAGCAGCGCCTCGACGTGGAGCCGCATGCGGAGTTCTCGGAGCCGCTGCCGCTTGGCGGCGGGTATGTCGCCGCGCTGCTCGGCGGGCGCTTCGTCGTCGTGGATGTGCGGCGGGCCCGCGAGCGGGTGCTCTACGAGGAGTATCTGCGGGTGCTGGGACACGGCGAGGCCGTCAGCGAGCAGCTGCTTTTTCCCGAGCGGCTCGAACTCTCTGGCGAGGAGTACGCCCTCGTGGAGGAGCATGCCGTGGAGTTCGCGGCGCTGGGCTTCGACATCGACCTCTGCGGCGGCGGGGTGGTCGAGGTGAAGGGCACGCCGGCCGACCTGCCGGCCGATTCGGTCGACACGACGCTCTACGAGCTGTTGCAGGCCTTTGCGACGCCCGTGTCGCTCGGCGACGTGCGGCGCGAGCGCATTGCTGCCGCCATGGCCCGTTCGGCCGTGCGCGGTCCGCAGCGGATGCTCTCGCGCGAGGAGGCCGCGGCGCTGCTGGCACGGCTCGCCGCGGGCGGCAACATCAGCTTTTCGCCCTCGGGAAAGGCCATTCTTATCGAAATCACGACCGAAGAACTCCGCGGCAGGTTGGGATAATTCGGCACAAAAACCTATTTTTGCAAAAAATTCCGTTATGAACAGCTATTTTCAGACGCCCCCCGTGGTGAAGAACCTCATCATCATCAACGTGCTGGTCTACATGGCCACCTCGCTGCTGCCCGTGGGCGACTGGATCACGGGCTACTGCGCGCTCTCGCTCGGTACGCCCTTTTTCCATACCTACCAGTTCGTTACCTACATGTTCCTGCATGCCAATCTGGAACATATCTTCTTCAACATGTTCGCGCTGTGGATGTTCGGCCGCACGCTGGAGTACGAGCTCGGCTCGAGGCGCTTTCTGATCTACTACATGATCTGCGGCGTGGGGGCTGCGCTGATCCAGTACCTCACGGCCCTGGCGCTGGGCGAACTGCCGCTGCTGCTTGTCGGGGCCTCGGGTGCCGTGATGGGGCTGCTGCTGGCCTTCGGCGTGCTGCATCCCAATGCCGTCATCATGCTCCTCTTCCCGCCCATTCCGCTCAAGGCCAAATGGTTCGTCATCGCCTACGGCGTCATCGAGCTGCTGTTGGGCTGGCGCGGCGTGGGCAACGTCGCCCACTTCGCCCATGTCGGCGGCATGCTGTGGGGCTTCCTGCTGCTGTACTACTGGAAACAGCGCGGCATCATCCGCTTCTGATTCTGACACATGGCCGACGAGCTCTATAATCCGGGTTACGGGCGTGCGGCGAAGAAGCCGCGCCGCAGCGTCGTGCTGTGGCTGCTCGATACGCTGATGACCCTGCTGTCGCTCGTCGTCGGCGTGACGATGATCGTCACCTACTTCGTGCCCTACGTCAACCCCTCGCGCGTGTGGTTCTTCCCCGTGCTGGGGCTCATTGCCCCGGGCGTCTACGTTGCGGCCGTCGTGCTGGCCCTCTACTGGATCATCCGCTGGCGACTCAGGCGTGCGGGCTTCATGCTGGCCGTCGTCGCGGCGGGGCTCTTCCAGGTCTCGCTCTTCTGGCGGCCCGAGCTGCGCCGCACCTACGGCGAGGAGTCCTACGACCGCGCCGCCTTCAAGGTCATGACCTACAACGTCCGCTGCTTCTACGGCGAGGACGGCCAGAGCAGCGTCGGCGACGTGCTGCAGCTCATCCGCGAGGAGGACCCCGACATCGTCTGCCTGCAGGAGTTCAACGCCCGGCTGGCTGATGCCGCCGAGGAGTTCGCGCTGCTCGACGAAACCTACGAAAGCGCCCGCTTCGGCCGCACGCAGGCCCCCGATTCGCTCTACGGCGCCCCGATGCTGATATTGAGCAAGTACCGCATTCTGCGCTCGGGCGTCGGACTGACCGCCTCGACGTCGGTTTGGGCCGACCTGCTCGTCGGCGACGACACGGTGCGCGTCATCAGCAACCACCTGCGCTCGACGGCCATCAACGCCTCGGACAACGACTACATCACCAGCCGTCGTTTCCTTTCGGACACGGCCCGCGAGGTGAAGATCCGCAGCATCGTCGACCGCTTCCGCGAAAACAGCGTGCTGCGGGCCGAACAGGTGGACAGCATCGCACACCTGATTGCCGCCTCGCCGCGCCGGCGGATCGTCTGCGGCGACTTCAACGATACGCCCGTGTCGTATGTCTACCGCACGATGGCACGCGGCCTGAACGACGCCTTCTCGGAGTGCGGATCGGGCTATTCGCACACCTTCCGCGGCTTCTACAACACGCTGCGCATCGACTACGTGTTGAGCTCCGACGACTTCGAGACCCTCTCCTACGAGGTGCTGCCCGTCGAGTTTTCGGACCACCATCCCGTCGTCGTGCGCCTGATGAAGAGAACCTCAAACAACTAAATACACACAGTCATGATTTTTGATTCGCTGAAAAACAGCGCGCTCTACACCTCGGTGCACCCGCGCATGAAGAAGGCCTTCGAGCTGATCGCCTCGACCGACTGGACCAAGATGGAGCCGGGAATCCATGAACTCGACGGACGCGACATCTACGTCAACGTGATGGAGCGCGAACTCAAGAAGCGCGCTGACGCCAAACTCGAGGTCCACAACGAGTATATCGACATCCAGGTGCTCGTCTCGGGCAAGGAGGAGAGCTTCGGCTGGAGCGAGCGCAAGGACCTGCGGCAGCCGCAGGGCGAGTTCAACAAGGAGAAGGACATCCAACTCTTCGACGACGAACCGCAGACCTACTACACGCTGCGTCCGGGTCAGTTCACGATCCTCTTCCCCGAGGACGGCCATGCGCCGATGGTAGGCGAGGGCACCGTGCGCAAGATCATCGTCAAGGTGCGCATCTGACACTCAGCCGCCCGGCGGCAGAGGTGCCGCGTATGAAAAAATCCCGAACCACGGAGGTTCGGGATTTTTTTGTCTTGTGGTGTCGGAACGGGCTCGGAGCCGCGGCTGCGGTTCTTTCGTTCGGCGGGGTTCGGCGGGGCGCCGGTCGGGCGGAGCCGGGTGCGTAGGGTGGCGTGACGGCCGTGAGGAGCGTCCTTCAGGCGACGGCGAGCCGGTTGCGGTGGTGCAGGGCGCTGCGGAACGCAAGCCACGATCCGACGGCGCAGACGACGAAGACCGTGCCGGTCGAGAGCAGCGTGTCGCCCATGCCGACGAGCGGCGATACGAGGCCGCCGAAGGCGAAGCAGACGGCGCCCAGCAGTGCCGAGGCCGTACCGGCGTGTTCGCGCGTGCAGTCCATGGCCAGCGTGGTCGTGGCCGGGAAGGTGATGCCCATCGAGAAGAGCAGGGCGAAGACCAGCACCTCGTAGAGCCAGAAGCCGCAGTGGCAGGCGAGGGCTGCGGCCGTGGCGAGTGAGAAGAGCAGCATGCCGCGGCATCCGAGAAGCGTAGCGCGCTCCTGTCGGCGGAAACGCACGGCAAGCGCCGCGGCGCTCATGATCGCCAGCGAATTGGCCGCGAAGCAGAGGCTGAATCCGAAGGCCGAGAAGCCGTAGTGCTCCTGCACGATGAAGGGCGACGAGGCGATGTTGCCGAAGAGGATGCCTTGTGCGAAACCCAGCTGGAGGATGTAGCCGACGAAGGGGCGGTTGTGCAGTACGGCGCCGAATCCATGAAGCAGCTGCCCCCATCCGGCGCTGCTGCGGCGCGTCGCGGGCAGCGATTCGCGGAAGCGGAGGCAGCTGATGAGCAGCACGCAGCCCAACGCGAGCAGGATGCAGAAGATGCCGCGCCAGCCGATGACGTCGGTCAGGGCGCCGCCGACGATCGGGGCCGTGACGGGTGCCACGCCGTTGATGGCACCGATGACGGCCAGCATGCGGGCGAGCTCCGCACCCGTGAAACGGTCGGCGGCGACCGAACGCGAGATGACAATGCCGCCGGCCCCGGCGATGCCCTGCAGCAGGCGCAGCAGGATGAACTGCCGGATGTCCGAGGCGAAGATGCAGAGGATGGTCGAGACGATGAAGAGCGCCATGGCCGCGATCAGCGGCGGACGGCGTCCGTAGCGGTCGCTCAGCGGGCCGAAGAAGAGCTGCCCGAGGGCTAGGCCGATCATGCTCGACGTGAGGCCCAGCTGCACCATCGACGACGTGGTGCCGAAATAGCCCGTCATCGAGGGGAGCGTCGGCAGATACATGTCCGTGACGAAGGGACCGAATGCCGTGAGCAGCCCCAGCAGGACGAGAAGAAAGGTTTTGGAATTTTCGTTGTTCATCTTTTCTTTTTTCCGGTGCAAAAATACGTCGCATATTCCGCTTCCGTCTCGTCCGATGCCGCTGGGTGTAGTTCATTTTCGGAACTGCACTTGTGCAAACCGGAGCCGGGCACTCGCATGCGGTGCTGCCGGGCTGCGTGTGTCGGGCCGGAGTGTTTTGCGGACGGTTCCGGAGGCTTTTACGCCGGGGCCTCGTTTTTGGGTGCGCGGGCGGTGAAGTGCTTCTGTGCAGGGCAGGGGCGTGCTGCAAGTAAGCTCTTCACACGCGGTGCCCTATCTTGTTGCACGCGGGCGCCGAAGTGCTTTTGTGCAGGGCAGGGGAGTGCCGTATGTGGAGTCCCTGCACGGAGAGCGGGGTTGCGTGAGGGGGCCGCGGGCGCGTCGACTGGAGCGGTGGGTGCTGCTTTTTCCCATCGTCAGCGCTTGCCGGATGTTGGCGTCCGGATGCGTGCCGGTCAAGCGAAAGGCAAGCTCCGGTGGGGGCAAAAAGAGACAACCCGAAGACCGTGCGGCCTTCGGGTTGTCGTCTCGGGCAGGTGCCCGCTATTTCGTTTCTCGCATCCGGGCGACGATGTCGCGTGCAAGGGTGCGGCACGGTTCGCATACCGCCTGCGAATAGCCCTGCTTCATCTCGACGGGCGTGCCGATCATCTCCCACTTCATCCGTTCGCTGAACTCCTTCATGCGGCGCACGGCGGCACCGGCCCAGGTGAACGATCCGAAGCATGCAAAGTTGCGGTGCGGGATGCAGCGGGTCTCGATGCGGCGCAACAGCTGCTCGACGGGCGGGAAGAGCTCGCCGTTGTAGGTCGGGCTGCCGACAACGAGCGTGTCGTAGCGGAAGACGTCGCGCAGGACAACCGACGGATCCGCTACCGAGAGGTTGTAGACAACGATCTTCTCCACCCCCTCCTCGACAAGGCTGCGGGCGATGCGTTCGGCCGTCTGTTCCGTATTGCCGTACATCGAGGCGTAGGCCACGACGACCCCCTTTTCGCCCTCGTAGCGGCTCATGCGGTCGTAGAGGTCGATCACCTCGGCGATGCGGCGCTGCCAAACGGGTCCGTGCGTCGGGCAGATCGTCGCAACGGGCAGCGCGCGGACCTTTTGCAGGGCCTTCTGCACCGGGGCGCCGTACTTGCCGACGATGCAGGCGTAGTAGCGACGCATCTCGTTCCAGTAGCGGTCGGCGTCGACCTGCGAATCGGTGATGCCGCCGTCGAGTGCGCCGAACGTACCGAAAGCGTCGCCCGAGAAGAGCGTCTGCTCCTCGGCGCACCACGTGACCATCGTCTCGGGCCAGTGTACCATCGGCACCAACTGGAAGGTGAGCGTCTTGCCGCCCAGATCGAGCGTGTCGCCCTCCTTGACCTCGAGCGTGCCGTCGCAGATGCCGTAGTAGCCGGCAACCATTTGCAGGGTCTTGGCGTTGCCGACGATCGTTATGTCGGGATAGAGTTGCCGCAGGGCCGCGATCGACGACGAGTGGTCGGGTTCCATGTGGTTGACGACGAGGTAGTCGATCCGGCGGTCGCCGATCTCCTCGCGGATGTGCTGGAACAGCCGGCTGCCGAAGGCCTCCTCGACCGTGTCGATCAGTGCGATCTTTTCGCCGATGACCAGATAGGCGTTGTAGGAAACACCCTGGGGAAGCGACCAGAGGCCCTCGAAAAGGTGGGTCGTGCGGTCGTTGACGCCGACGTAGCGGATGCCGGGAAGAAACGCTGTAATTGCCATAGCTATTGATGATGAGCGGTTGTTGTTCTTTTCGCCGGCAAAGGTACGAAAAAATTTCCGGATGCGCTCATTTTCTTTCCCTTTGCATGTGCGATTCTCCCTTGGGAGCTGCGGCGGGCAGACTGTTTCCCTCCCCGGAGACAAAAAACCGCATGCCGCGGGTGCGGCATGCGGTGCTGTGCGGATCGCGCGCTCCCTACAGGAAGCGGGGCGACTCTTCCTCGCCGGCGCGGCTCTGCGTCGAGGCGGTCATCTCGCCCGAGAGAATCTCCTGCGGAATGCTGGTCTTCTCGTATACGGAGACGTCCCCCTTACTCGAGAGGCTGGTCAGCGTCATGCGTCCGTCCGTCGAGAAGAAGGCGTCGTATTCGCTGGCCCACGGCTGGTTGTCGCTGTAGACACCCGAGAGTTTGTCGTTGCTGTACGTGTATTTACCGCTGTAGTGCACGTATCCCGGGGTGATGAAGCGCTGGTACAGGTCGAAGGTTCCCTCCTCGGTGAACGAGATGTAGATGTCGGCCGTGGCCGTGGCGCCGGTCCACGATACCATGTGCCACTCTCCGACGAGCGTCTCCTTGCCCGGGTTCTTGCCTCCGTTATTGTCCGACTTGCTGCAACCGCTCAGGGCTACGAGCGACGCAAGCAGCATACAGAAAATCTTGATGTTTTTCATGCTCAATCCTTGTTTTTATAACCAACCTCCGTTTGCAGACTCGAATTCGCGGGCGATGATCGCATACTCCTTCGTAATGGTCATGCCGTTGATGCCGCTGCCGCTGTTCGTGCCGGCCACCATCGTGACTTTGGCAATGGCCGATCCGGGCTTCGTGCAGGTCAGCAGGACCTGGTTTGCGAAGACTCTCGGGTCCGAGGACATGCCGAGGCTGGCCTTGCCTTCGGCCGAAATCTCGACCGACGTAATCGTCATGTTCGCGTTGCCGCCGCCGACGAGCGCCGCCAGGTCGAGTGTATACTGCGAGCCGACGGGAACGGGGATGCAGGTCGTGCCGCGCACGTTCATCAGCACCTGGAAGGCGTCGATGTAGCCCGTACCCATCTTCTTGTTGTGGGCTGCGAGGTTGAGCGTGTGGCGGCTGCCGTAGTTGTCGTAGTAGGGCTTCGTTCCGGTGCAGTACTGGTCGATGTTGTTGACCGAGGTCAGCAGCAGCGCCTTGAACTGGTCCGTCGTGAAGGTCTTGCCGAGCTGCAGGGCATAGGAGAGACCCAGCGCGGCAACGCCCGATACGTGCGGGCAGGCCATCGAGGTACCCTGCGAGTAGCCGTAGCGGCCGTTGAGGATCGTCGAGAGGATCATCGATGCCTCGGAGCCCGTCTCGATTCCCGACTGGTAGTAGTCACCGCCGGGAGCCGCGATGTTGCAGCCCGGGCCGTAGTTGGTGTAGTAGGCCGGGGTGAAGTCGCACGACATGGCCGTTACCGAGATGTAGTCGCGGTAGGCGGCCGGGTAGCCCGACATGCCGGTCATGTCGTTGCCTGCGGCGAAGATGGCAATGCCGCCGTCCAGAGCCGCGCAGTTCTTCTTGGAGATGAAGTAGTCGATGGCCTGCTTCTCGGCGCTGTCGTAGGTCGAGTACTGCGAATCCGAGGTGAGCGTACCGGCCGTGTAGCCCCAGCTGCACTGGAGAATCACGGCGCCGTTGTCGGCTGCATACTTGATGGCGTTGGCCGTCGTGCTGGCGTTTCCGCCGTTGTCGTTGTAGAAGATCTGGCACGACATGAGCTTGACGCCGTCGTTGTTGCCCGAACCTCCGGCGATGCCGCAGACTCCGATGCCGTTGTTGTTCACGGCTGCCACCGTGCCGGCCACGTGCGTGCCGTGCTCGCCGGCTTCGCCCTTCGTGCTGATCGCCAGCTTCGTATTGGTGACAAAGTTGTAGCCGTAGATATCGTCCTTGTAGCCGTTTCCGTCGTCATCGACGCCGTCCCGACCGTTCAGCTCGGCCTCGTTGACCCACATGTTGGCTGCCAGGTCGGGATGGTCCCACTGTACGCAGTCATCGACAATGGCCACGACCACGCGCGGGTCACCCGTGCAGAGACGCCAGGCGTCCTTGCAGTTGACATCCGCACCGGCCTTGATCTTCGAGTAGATCTGTTTGTCGCCCGTGTTGATGTAGTGCCACTGCTTGCTCAGCTCGGGATCGTTGAACGACACGCCGGAGGTCGTCATGTCGGCACGGGTGGCGGAAGCCGCGAGACTCTCGTCGAGCGGAATGACCTTCGGGTCGTGGATGCTGGCGAGCTTCTGGTCAAACTCCACCTTGCTTACTTCGGCGATCCGGGCCATCTCCAGGGCCGTCTTGTCGAGATCGGCCTCCTCATCGAATTCTACGAGATACCAGCGGTGCAGACCTGCCGCACGGGTGCGTTCTTCGTTCCGCTCATCCACCGGGAAGAGACGTCTGAGCGACTTGACGCCGATGTTGTCGAGTACGGCGTCGAAATCGGAGATGCCCGAACGGGTGGCCACGCCGCCCGCACGCGTCACGCGCAGGACGGAGTTTTCGACATTCGCGACGGCATCGCTGTCGAAGTAGACCAGCAGCTGGCCTTTGGCAGCGTTCGTCGACGTGAATACAAGCTTGGAAGCAACCTTGTCTTCCATCTTGACGGGAGCAGACTCTCCGGTCGTGTCTTTCGTACACGATGCAAGGAGAAGCACTGCCAGCATGAGCGATAGGCTCCGGATTGTTTTGAACTTTGTCATAAAATTTATAATCAGGTTATTACAGCCCTGTTTCGGGTGCTTGTTCCTTTTGACCACAGAACCCGGCACGGTTCATGGCGCCGTGCCGGGTTTCGTGGTTCAGGTCTTGCAGGCGAGGCGTATTACATCAGCGGGCTGTTGACGGCCTTCTTGCTGATCTTTGCCTTGCCGTTGTACGGCTTTGCGGGCAGCGGCTCGCACTTTGCAGTCTTGACATCGAGCGTGCGGACGCCGCTGTGAGCGGCACTCTTTGGCATTTCGGCGCATTTGGCCGTAGCAACATGGTCGCTGAATCTGTCGGTCGCCTTCATGTACTTGGCTGTTGCTGTGTGGCGGATGGCCTGCTTGCTCGACGGCTGCACGGCGCTCGATGAGGCGTTCTCTGCATATGTGATAACCGTCTCGCCGGGCAGATATTGTGTCAGATAACCAAGTATCTTTCCGCTTGCGGCGTCTGCAACAAGGACTTGGAGGAGCGTCTCGAGCTGGTTGATTTGTCCCGTGGTCGCGTCAACACTGAAAACGCAGGGATCGGTTCCATTGCTCTGCTCGTTTGCGAAGGAGAAGAATCCCAGAATCATGGTTCCGGCCTGGTCGTAATAGCCCCAACCTTGACCGAACCGGCTTCCCAGATCTTCATAGCCAACTTCGACACCCGAAACGGTGAACTTGTGCGTCGCGGAATCGTAGGAAGCATACCAGGACGTCGTGTTGTTCAGGCCGAGATCCTTGATCGTAAACTCATTTTCGCTTCCTTTCACGGGATTTACAGTGAAGGTGCACGAAGATGTTATGGTCTCACCGTCCTCTACAGACTGGTAAACCATGTCGTATTTGCCAATAGCGAGCTCGCCTGTATACCATGAGGTATCGACAGCTGCCGTTGACTTCTCGACTGCGAGAACTTTGCTTCTGCCGTAAATATTCGTAGCCTGTACAAGCATCGTGTACGACGTGTTTTCATTCAGATTGATCCAGATGTTTTCGTAGTAGCCGGTTTCGTTGATGGTCGGCACGGCGATGCTGGAGAAGTCCTCTCCATACGATGCGATTATCTCTTCGTAGCTTGCACCCTGTGCGACAAGCGTCTCGATATTGGACGTTGACATGGCCAGGAGATGCAGCGTTTTGAGCTCCGAACCGCTGATTTTGAAGTAGAGGGACGATTCATCGGGATTCTTCTCGAGAGCATCGGGCTTGTTCTCGGAAACGGATCCCATCATGGCCTCGACGTCACAGTCGGGAATATCACCGCCGTCCATGCCCGGGAAGTAGAACGATGCGGCTGCCGCATTGCTTTCAAGAGGCTTGTTCTCCTTGTCCAGCGGAAGGGCGACTACCGTGTAGGGTCCGGGAGTTGTCAGATCTGCCTTGATGGATACCGAGCCGGCGCCGGCTGTGAACTCCTCGACCGAGAGGATGTTCTCGGCGGTGCCGTTGGCGATCTGCGCTGCAAGGGTTGCGGCCGAAGCCTCCACATCACCCTCGGCAATGACGTAGTGGATACCCGTCACGTCGGCACCATAGGTGAAGTCGATTACGGCGCTGGCACTCGAGTTGTCGGAATTTACCAGCATGCCGCCGTATGCGGCCGTCAGCGTGTAATCCGTGATTTCGGCTCCGGGGAGCATGATGCGGAACGTGCCGTCGGGGTTGGTAGGCAGAGGATCGCTGCTGTATCCCGTCATGTACGCATTGATACCGTCCTCGGGGAAGGTGATGACGCCGTTCACGAAGGTACCGGGTGCTGCCGACTCGATGAGGAAGTCTCCGTAGTTGTGAATACCCTCGGTGATACCTGTGTACTGCTTTGCGATCTTTACGTTAGCGGGATCAGAGCAGTCGATGGTGATGTTGGTCGGCGTGTAGGAGAACTGTCCGGAGAGTTGACTCTGCGTAGCGCCGAAGAACTCGGTCATGAAGGTCCAGCCGAACATCTCCTCGACCATGTAGACGCCCTCCTGCGACTTGTGCTTGTGGATCGTCACATCGAGTTCGACGAGGTTGCCCTCGAACAGGCCGCACAGCCATCCGTCACGGTATTTGCCGGTTCCGAGCTCTTCCCACGGCCACGGAATGATCGTAATATCGATCATGTTGTTGCCGTACTGGGTCAGGTTCTGTTCGTCGTTGAGAAGGAGCGAAGCCTTGTACTCCGTGCCGTCGACGAGCTTGCCGCGGTCGAAGGTGATGACCAGATTGGCCAGGTCGCTGCCGGCCTCGAACGAAACCGAAGAGGGAATGTTGAGAATACCCTCCTGCCCCTGTTCAATGCTGGCGAGGATGTTCACGGTCATTGCTGCGTCGGTTACGACACGCCGTACCGGAATGGTCACGGACGACTCGTCGTCACCCACGTTGAACTCCGAGGGGATCGTGTTGGGGAAGTAGACCTGTGCACCGGAATCCTTCGGCCCCGGCTCGAAGTCGTCGCTGCTGGTGCAGGCCGAAAGGAGGCCTGCCACCGCAACGATACCCATCAGTAAGAATTTCGTGATGTATTTCATGATGTGCAATTTTTTTTGTTATCTGACAGATCTTACCGTGCCGGTCGGGTCGGGATTGTTCATGTTCGTAAGAGCAATGTTCTGCTGTACGGCGCCGAGCGGAATCACGCAGTTCCACCAGGGAGCACGGCCGTCGGTCGAGATGATGGCGCCCGACGGGGCGTTCGTGCCCGTATCCGCATTGTGCATGCTCATGTTCAGACGCTTCATGTCGTAGTAGATGATGCCCTCGCCCCAGAACTCGATACGCTTCTGGAAGATGATCTCCTCGACAAGGTCCGTCGTGGCGGCCGGGATCCGGTAGTTCGGGTCGCGGTGTGCCATGAACGAGGTGAGCAGCGTGCGGGCCGTGGCCTCGTCGTAGTGAGCCGTAGCCTCAGCCTCGATCAGGTACATCTCCTCGACACGCATCATCGGAATGTCGACCACGTTGGCGATCGTGAAGTTGCTCTTCTCGCCGCCGGCCGTGTGGAACTTGTACGATGCGTAGGGAGCCACCGTCTTGAACTCCTCCTCGGTCAGGCTCATGTAGGGCTGTGCAGCCGCATACGAACGGTCGGCCGTTACATAGCTCTTCTTGCGGAAGTCGGTGTCGGAGATACGCTCGTAGCTGAATACCGAGATACCCGGCTGTGCGCCGTAGCCGTAGCCGTAGACAGCCTCGAGGCTCATGTGGGCAGCCCACGAGAGCAGGTTGTTCAGCACCGTGTCGGTGGTCTGGATCATGGCCCACATCCATGCGTTGTTTACCGTGTTGAAGCCGGTCTTCGGATCGAGCCACTGGCTCTCGGTCAGGATCGTGCAGCCCGATGCGTTGATGGCCTTGCGGGCATACTCGGCGGCCTTCTTGTAGGCCTCCGTTCCCGTCACGAAGCCTTCGTAGGTCTCCTCGAAGCCTCCGAGCCACAGGTAGGTGCGGGCCAGCAGTCCATATACGACGGCCTGCGACGGCATGTTCTTCGAGGCGGGCTGGTAGTCAGCCAGCAGTGACTCGGCGTCGGTCAGATCCGAGAGGATGAAGTTGAACATCTCCTCACGCGTGGCGCGCGGGTTGTTCTCCAGCTGCTCGAGCGTGGCGCCCTCGCGCACGATGGGCACCGTCAGCCCCTTGACGGCCTCCAGTTCGCTCTCGTAGGAGGGGCGGTCCGGAGCCTTGGCCGGCAGCGGGTCGTACATGCGGGCCATGTCGAGGTAGCACATGGCGCGGAATGCCTTGGCGATGCCGAGCGCAACGCCGCCGCTTTCGCTCTGGCTGGCGATCGAGATCACCTCGTTGGCCGAGTAGATGAACTGGTAGTAGTTCAGATAGAAGAAGTCAGTCCATCCCGTGGCGCTGAGACCTCCCATGTCCGGGTAGAGCCATGCCTGCCAGCGGTCGTAGTACTGGTTTCCGCCGGGGAGATTCTGCGATACGGGGAATACTTCGCCCACCATGCGGTCCGTAGCACCGAAGATGCCGGGATAGCCGAAGTCGAAGTGATCGCCCATATCGAGGTAGTTCGTGATGAGAATCGTCGGAATCGAGGCGGCGATGTCCTCCATGGCGAACGGCGACTCTGAGATCTGCCCGCTCGTCACGTTACCGCCCTCGGGGAAGGTCTCCTCGATGCAGCTCGACAGCAGCACCGGAGCGCAGAGGAGCGCAGCCGCGAATTTTACTATCTTGTTCTTTTTCATGGTATGCAACTTGTTATGAAAGACATTAGAAGGTAACGGTTACACCGCCCGAGAAGGTGCGGATCGGAGCATAGTAGTAGGGGTTGGTGGCACCGTTGATGCTCTGGCGCGGGTCGAGACCCTGGCGCTTCGACCAATACCATACGTTGTCGCAGGCCACGTATACGCGGAGGCTCTCGACGAGGAACTTGCGCGTGATGCTCTTCGGCAGCGTGTAGCCGAGCGTGATGTTCTGGATGTTCAGATACGAGGCGTCGGTCAGGAAGCGGTCCGAAGAGGCTGCCGAGTAGTTGTCATTGTAGGCAAAACGCGGAATGTTCGAGTTCTTGTTCGTCTCGCTCCACGAGTTGAGCAGGTCGCGGTGGTAGTTGAAGCCGCTCGAGCTGCCCGACGGCGAACCCATGTAGGTTGCGTAGCCCGTATCGTAGGCCTGACCACCGATCTGGTAGGTGAAGCCCAGCGAGAGGTCGAAGCCGTAGGCGTGCAGCGAGGTGTTGAAACCGCCGTAGAGGTCGGGCAGCGCGTCACCCTGCAGCTCGCGGCCGTTCAGCGAAGCGTCCGAGTAGTTGTTGGTCTTCTCACGGGTCTTTTCGCCGGTCTCGGCATTCGTCGTGTAGGTGTACCAGAGCGATTCACCCGTCGTTTTGTCCACGCCTGCGTAGGTCGGCAGGTAGAACGAGAAGACGGATTCGCCCTCGGTCAGGAAGTAACTGCCGCTGATACGGCCGACGTGCTTGCCGTCCGACGTGGTGTTGTTCTTGTACTGTTCGGGCAGCTTGACGAGCTTGTTCTTGTAGTGGGTCATGTTGACCGAGAAGTCCCAGACGATGTCCTTCGTGCGGATCAGGTCGGCGCGCAGTTCGATTTCGACACCGCGGTTGACCATGTCGCCGATGTTGGTCCAGATCGAGGTGTAGCCCGACTCATACGGCGTAGCCATCTGGAAGAGCATGTCGGTGGTCTTGCGGTTGAAGAAGTCGATGCCTCCCGACAGACGGTTGTTCCACAGGCCGAACTCGACGCCGACGTTCAGGTTGGCGTTGGTCTCCCACGTGATGTTGGGGTTACCCTTGCGTGCGAGGTTCTGCGTTACGCTCGTGCCGCCGGCGCTGGCGATCGTGTAGTAGTCCGTGTAGAGGTATTCGGAGATACCGTCGTTACCCTGCGAACCGTACGAGGCCTTCACCTTCAGCATGTCCACCCAGGGAGCGTTGAACCAGCTCTCCTTGTCGATAAGCCATGCCACACCGGCCGACCAGAAGTTACCCCAGCGGTGATCGGGGTGGAAGCGCGACGAGGCGTCGCGGCGATACGAAGCCGAAACGTATACCTTCTCGTCGTAGTCGTACTGGCCGCGGAAGAAGTAACCTTCGTTGTTGTACTCCGAAACCGAAGAGCCCGAGCTGGCCATGTCGACCACGGCGCCGCTCAACTCGAGGTTGTTGGGCGAGTACATCACGCTGCGCTGTGCATAGAGTCTGTAGACCTTGCGGTTGTACATTTCGTGACCGAGCAGCAGGCCGATGGTGTGCTTCTCGTCGATCGTCGTGTTGTAGTTGAGCAGCTGCTGGAGGTTGTAGGTGATGTCACGCTGGTGCGACTTGTAGACCAGACCGCCCGACTCGGCGAACTGACCGTAGAAGGGGTTCATCACCTGCGTGCCGCGGGTCTCGTCGATGGCAACGCTGCCGTTGACCGTCAGCTTGAGGCCCTTGTAGAGGTCGATGTCGGCAAAACCGTTTGCCGTGAAGGCGTTGCCCTCGCTGATGTACTTGTTCAGCTGGATGTCCTGCAGGTCGTTGCTCTGACCGCCGGTCGAACGCACGGCACCGCCGTTGCGGCCGTCGCCCGTATCGTAGAGCTTCATGCCGTACTGGTCGATCATGATGTTGCCCTCGCCGTCGCGGATGTAGACCGGATAGATCGGGGCCGTCCGCATGGCCGTGGCGAATGCGTTGCCGCCGTCGCTGGCACCCTCGTTGTCGATATCGTTACCGTTGTTCCATACGAAGTGCGTGTAGGAGAAGTTACCGCCCACCTTCAGCCACTTCTTGGCCTGGTAGTCCGCGCGCAGTCGCGCCGTGTAACGCTCGTTGCTCGAACCGTCGATGATACCCGTGTTGTCGAGGTAACCGAGCGATGCGTAGAAGTTCGCGCGGTCCGTAGCGCCCGATACGTTGACGTTGTACTCCTGACGGAACGAGGCCGTCTTGTAGATCTCGTCGAGCCAGTTGTCGGGCTTGAGCATGTACTCCTGTCCGTTGTAGGTCACCACGCGACCCTCCTTGGCCAGCGGGTTGAGCTTGCCGTTGGTGCCGATCAGGTTCTGGCCTTCGGGATAGGACATGACGTTGTAGCCCAGACCGCCGGCGGCGTTCGACGTCAGCAGCTGGTTGGCTGCCAGGTTGGCCTGCACGGCGTTGTAGCCGTTTACGAGCGTGTAGTAGTTGTAGAGGGCCTTGTAGTGGTACTCGTAGTACTCGCCTGCGTTGTCCACGATGTCGTAGTTCTGCAGGGCGCGGGTGTTGACACCCCACTTGCCGTCGAAGGTCACGGTGGCATCACCGGCCTTGGCGCGCTTGGTCGTCACCATGATGACACCGTTGGCACCGCGGGCACCGTACAGGGCGTTCGAGGCGGCATCCTTCAGAACGCTGATCGACTCGATATCGGCCGTGTTCAGGTTGTTGATATCGCCTTCGTAGGGCACGCCGTCAACGACCCACAGCGGCGACTTGTTGGCATTCAGCGAGCCGTAACCGCGGACGTAGATCGACTGACCGGCACCCGGGCGACCCGAAGCCGAGTTGAACTGTACACCGGCGATCTTGCCGACCAGGGCATCCTGTACGTTCGACGACTGCGTCTTGATCAGGTCGTCCGACTTGATGACTTTGGCCGATCCGGTGAAGGCCTCTTTCTTGGCCGTACCGAATGCCACGACGATCACGTCGTCGATCGCCTGCGTATCTTCTTGCAGCGTTACGTTAATCGTGGTCTTGCCGGCAATGGGAACCAGCATGTCCGCATAGCCCACGAACGTCACCTTCAGGGTGCCGTCTGCCGGGGCCGAAAGCGTGTAGCTGCCGTCCATGCCTGTGGTCGTGCCGACATGCGTGCCGTCAACCAGGACCGTCGCGCCGACAACCGGGTTGCCTTCCGCGTCGGAAACTGTACCAGAGACCTGCCGGTTCTGAGCGACGGAAAGAAGCATCCCCGCCCCCAGCACAGCAATTAACGATAGTACAATTTTTCTTACCATAAGCGTTAATTTTAATTGATTTTAAAATAAAAAGTTCATGAGCAAAGATATGTGAAAGGCATCTCTTTTACAAACAAAATTATTAAAAAAATTGCTGATGTAATACATTTTCTTTGAATTTCTCTTTCGCAGTTACAATTTATTTACAGTATTGCAATATCAATTACAATCTGTAACCGGATTTTTTGCCCTTTTTGAGGGCTTCTTCGCGCTTTCCGAGGGGTGTTTTTACCGTCCGAATACCGTTTTGAGTACCCTTACGGTCCAAAAGGTCTATTTTGCGGGTTGCAGCATCTGCTTTCCCGGGCGAAACGGTGCCTTTCTGCGAACCGTTTTGCAGTGGAGGGCCTCTTGCCGCGGCGGGCGTGGGGCGAAAAAAGGCGTATACCTTATTTATATGTTTTTCGGGTTCAAGTGCCGATGCATGCGTTTTCTGCCGCTTCCGAACACTTTGCCGCAGCCTGTTTGGGGTTCATGTTGCCTGTCTCGGAGGAAAAAACGCATATTTTTTCGCTCCGGGCTTGCAGATTCAAATTTTTTGCTTACCTTTGCACCACGATAATACGGAAGGGATTTCCCGTCGGATTATTGCGATGGTGCCATAGCTCAGTTGGTAGAGCAAAGGACTGAAAATCCTTGTGTCCCCGGTTCGATTCCTGGTGGTACCACAGAACGAGAGTCGCAGCGATGTGGCTCTCGTTTTTGTATTGTGTGTGCGGCGTGTGCGGAGAAGGGTGTGTGAAAGGTTCCCTCCGCTGGATCGGGCCCGGACGAGGGCATGGTCCGCAGGGCGCTTCCGGAGAGGTGATCGGGCATGCACAACGGGTCGTGAATAACAACAAGTCGGAATATGAAAAAATTTTGGGTGGTGCTTCTGTCGGTGGCCGTTGTCGCACTGGCGCTGTTTGTCTATTTCCGCTTCTACTTCGTCTTCGGCGAGGGCGTGAAGAGCGGCGAGCTGAATTATGTCGTCTACAAGGGGGTGCTGTTCAAAACCTATGAGGGCAAGCTGATCCAGTCGGGTATCCGCTCCAAGACGGCCGGATCGATTCAGTCCTATGAGTTCGAGTTCTCGGTGGACGACGAGGAGCTGGCCCGCGAGCTGATGCTCCAGAGCGGGCGCACGCTCGAGCTGCACTACCGGGAGTATTTCGGGGCGCTGCCGTGGCGCGGTTTCACGAAGTTTGTCGTCGACAGCATTGTCGCGGTACGGCCGCTTCCCGAGGTGCTCCCCTCCGGGATGTAGGCGTCCCGGATGCTGAAGCTCGGTCGGCTGCGGGGGCGGGTGGGGTTGTGGCCCTGTATGTACATTTCTGCTGTTTATGGTACAAATTGGGCGGATGTCGATCCGGTTTTGCCGTGAATCTGCGGTTCCCCGTGCGGGTAAAGGTGGCTTATTTTGGTATTTATGGGAAATAAACAGTGCAAAATAGCGTCTGAAATGTCCGAAATACCCCCCCCCGATACAAGAATGTAGTAAAATTTGATCTCATTATTGCAGTAATTTGCAATATGAAACGACAAAGGCGCAATGACTTGTTGATGCAGCAGGTTGTAGAGAGATTGAAAGCCGTTCGCCGGGAGCGTGGCTTGACGCAGGAAAACGTGCGTTTTGATACTGATCTGAATATCGGGCGAATCGAGAGCGGTCGGCACAGCATCTCCCTTACGACGCTGGCTGATCTGTGTGACTATTACGGCATCCCGCTCGAAGAGTTCTTCAAGCATATCGTGACGCATTAGCGGCATGCGGATAGTGTATCCGGAATCACGGCGATTCCGGATTTCGTTTGTCGTGGAGCGGGTGTGCCGCTCTGCGAATACTGGTTGTCCGGTCCCTTCGCGGGGACCGGATTTTTTGTGCCGTATCCGCTCGTGCGGCCTTCCGCGGGTGCGTGCGGCCGCTTTTTCCCGAACCGGTCCGAGACGGGGCAGGGAGGGGGTGGTTTCGGGCGTTTGTATGCTCGGTCGTGTGCCGTGTCCTTACAATCTGCAAGCATGTGCCGACATGCCCGGACAAGGGTACCCGTCCGGCGGGGCGCCGGGCGCCGGAGCCTCTTCTCTTCCTGCGACTGACTCCACCTCTCTTTTTCAGCAGGCATCGCCGCCGGAAGCGGGGCTGCGGTTATCCTCTTTTGGAACTGCCGGTTCGCGGCCGGAGCTTCCGGCCTCCTTCGCGCCGCGTCTTCCGGCGTCCCTTACGCCGGGGAGGTCGGGTTCTCCCCGGCCAGGCTCCGGGGATATGGTCTCGTATGGCCGGGGTGTTAGCTCTCCGGGACAGGACGCTTCCGGGTCGCCCCAAGTAATCCCAAATAATATGTTGTAGTCGCACCTCCGGGCACGCCGTGCATCACGGTTTTTCCGGCGGCAGGAGCCGTTTTTCAAATGCCAGTCGTTCGCCGTTGCGGCAGCGGATTTTTCCGCAATAGACGAAGTGCTCCTTCTCCATCAGGTGCAGCATCGGCCGGTTGTCGAAGTTCGTGTCGACGCGGAATGCCGGCGTGCCCCGCCTGCGGGCCAGCGAGGCGGTGCGGCGCAGGAACTCCGTGGCTGCGCCGCGGCACTTCTCGCCGTCGGCGACCGCCAGCCGGTGCAGCACCACGTAGTCGCCCGCGGTGGTCCAGGCGCCGCGGATCGTCGCGTAGGAGGGTTCGCCGTCGAAGAAGAGGGCTCCGTAGGCGATGATCGTGCCGTTGGCGCGGCAGAGCACGTCGTCCTTCAGGTCCAGCTTGTCCACCTGCTTCTGGCTCTTGCCCTCGGCCAGGTACTTGTTTTTCAAGAGCTGGGTGGTGTTGAGCCACAGAGCGCCGTCCTTCTCGTAGGTCCAGCCCTTTTCGGTCAGCAGGCCGACGGTCTCGGCCACATAGCCGGACTCGTGCAGGGAGGACTCGAAGAACCATTCGTCGAACTTGATGCCGTAGCGCTCAAGGTCGCTCTTCATCTTGGGGATGTTGCGGTCGAGGCCGAAGCGCGCCATATCGGCGTGGCGCTCCGCCTCGGTCTTGTCCAGATAGCTCTCGCCGTGCTCGGCGTAGAACGCCTGCGCGAGCTCCTTGATGTCGTCGCCGTGGTAGCCGTCCTCGGGGAACTCGACGGCGTCCTCGCCCTTGATGAGCTGGAAGTAGCGGGCCTCGATGCTCTTGGCGAACTTTTCGATCTGGTTGCCGAAGTCGTTGACATAGAACTCACGCCACACGTTCGCGCCGGACCAGTCGAGCACGCTCGCGAGCGTGTCGCCGAGCACGCCGCCGCGGGCGTTGCCCATGTGCATGGGGCCGGTGGGGTTGGCGGAGACGAACTCGACCATGTACTTCTTGCCCTTGAGGCCCTCGCCGCGGCCGTAGGCGTCCGCCTCGCGCTCCACGTCCTCAACGACGTCGGCGTACCACTTTTCGCCGAGACGGAAGTTCAGGAAGCCGGGGCCGGCGATCTCAACGGAGGTAAAATAGGTGCCGTCGAGCTTCATGTGCTGGGTGAGGATATTCGCGACCTCGCGCGGGTTCTTGCGCATGGCCTTGGAGGCGGCCAGGCAGAAGGTGGTGGTGTAGTCGCCGTTGGCGGTATCCTTGGGGATCTCGACCGCGGGGACGGTCTCCACGCCATCGGGCAGCAGACCCTCCTGCACGGCGGCGCGGTAGGCGCTGCGCGTCAGGGCGGCGATCTGGTCCTTTGCGCTCTGGATCATATTCATAGCTTTTTCCCTCGCTCTTTCGTAGTTGATGCGGCGGCGCGCTGCCGCGCCGCAAAAAGTGCAGAATCGTAACGTGTATTATACTACAGCTGTGTGTGGAAAACAAGCCGTTTTTGCAATTTCCGCCGCGAAAGCCGGCGCATTTCTGTGCAGGCGGACACGAAATAGCGCTTGCACGGACAGCGCCGCTCTTATATAATAATAAGGACGCAGAGAATAAAGACGCCGAAAAGGAGCACGCCATGCTATTCTTTGGAAAACGGAAAAGCGCCCCTCTCGTCCAGTCCTCCACCGAGGACTGGCGGAAGCAATGGCAGGACCTCGTGCCGCCGGAGTGCCGCAACGTCCCCGTCACGGTGGACGGAAAGACGATGACCGCCTATGTGCAGATCAACCACTTCGTGATGATGCTGCAGGACGGGCTTTTGATGCAGCAGGGCTTTTTTGACGTCTGCGCACACTTTCAGCGCGCGGGCTACCACGTCATCTGGCTGATGCGCTGCACGCAGGACATTGCGGGCGGCTATCTGAAGCTGCGTAAGGAGAGCGGAAACGAATGCCTTTGGAAATGGCGCAAGCCGACGACCAACTTCGGCCGCTGGACCTCCGACAACCGCTATGTGACCATTCTGCTGCAATACAAGCCCGCGCCGGACGGCGACCTTTCGCGCTGCACGGAGCACATTCTCCAGCGCGTGCAGTGGGCGGAGAGCAACGACAACTCCAAAATGGTCCCGGGGCGCACGGAGTTTGCCACCGTCGGCGCGCCGGGCACGCCCGCAGAGCTGTCCAACTGGCTGCACGGCGGCTTCATGTCGTCCGAGCTTTGACCCCTCCGCTTACCTATTTATCCAATAGGGAAAACGCAAACGCACAAAATTTTGTCGCTTCAGACGATCTTGCGGCAAACCGATAAAACCCTCTTGCGCTGTATAAAAATGTGTGCTACACTTCTCCCATCTTCAGAAAAGGAGAAAGCAACGATGGCAGCTATCAATTTTGCTAATACCTGTATCTCTGCCTCCGCACAGCCCGACTGTGCCGCTTTCGCCTGCCCTGCCACGACCAACATCGCCATTATTCTGGACGTCAGCCTGTTGCTGACGTCCATTCTTATTTGCCTTTTGGGAAAGGAAAACAGCTTCATATCCCGGATCACGGCGCATCCAACGGTTTCTTCTCTTGACCTCCGCAGGAGATAACAAAGAGAACGTTTCCTTCCCAAGAGGCTCCGCCGGACCGGCGGGGCCTCTTCTTTCTTCCCCCTGTTTTTCACTTTTTCGTTCGGCCGGCGAAGGAGCGGAAATAGAATATCATTTCACAGAAAGCGAGAAAACTCCCATGGACTTCGTAAATTTCGTCATGGCGCTCAGCCCCATTCTTGTTGTCCTCGTCGGCATTTTAGGCTTCAAGCAGTCCGCCAAAAGGGTCTCCCCCATCGCCCTTGTCTGGACGCTGATCTTGGCCTTCACCTACTTCAACGTCACCGGCGCCAGCTTTGCCGACAACGTCAAAACCCTCGACCCCCTGGTCTGGAAGGGCATCAAAGAGGGTCTCAAGATCGTGCTCATGGTCTTCGGCGCGTTCACCATTCTGAACCTGCTGCGCGAGACCGGCGCCATTGACGACGTCAAGTCCACCATCGCCCGCATCAGCGACGACCGCCGCGTGCAGCTCATCGTCATCGGCATGATGCTCCCCATCTTCCTCGAGGGCGCGGCCGGCGCGGGCGCTCCTGCCGCCATCGCGGCGCCCTTCCTCGTAGCCCTCGGCTTTGATCCCGTCACCTCCATCGCCGTCGCCCTGCTCGGCGACGCGACGCCCGCCTCTTGGGGCGGCGCGGGCTTGACGACCATCAACGGCGGCGCGGCGCTCGTGGACGCGGGACTCTCCACCGTTTCGCTCAACGCGGCGATGGTCGGCCGCTTCCATATGTTCGGCGTGCTCATCATTCCGTTCATCATGGTCGGCATGGTCTTCGGCAAAAAGGGCTTCAAGGGCGCGGTCCCCTATCTCTGCTTCGCCGGCGTCTCCACCTGCGCGGTGATGTTCTTCCTCTCCAACTTCGTCGGCGCGGAGGTCACCTCGATGGGCACGGGCCTCATCTCCATGCTTCTCTCGCTCGCCTACGTCAAGCTCGTCGGCGTCAGGACGCCGGAGGAATTCCGCCACCACGCCGCCGCGCAGCAGCGCAAATACAGCGCGTTCCGCGCCATGTCGCCTTACATCTATATGCTCGTGCTGCTCCCGCTCGTGCGCTACGGCTTTCCGGCGGTCGTGCCCAACGGCTTCGCTGTCATGTGTACGTTCGGCTACATCTTCTGGGTGGACGTCGTCATCCTCGTGTGCGGTATGCTCGGTGCGGCAACGCTCGGTGTGAGCGTGAAGCAGTACCGCGCGGTCTGCTCCAGGACCGTCGGCAACGTTCTCCCCGTGCTCATCACGATGGGCAGCCTTCTCATCGTCTCCTACATCATGCAGTCTCCCACGACCGGCATGATGAACCTCCTCGCCTCCGATATCGCGGCGGTGGTCGGGCGCTTTTACCCGGCGGCAGCCGTGCTCATCGGCTCGAGCGGCGCGTTCATCACCGGCACCGGCCTCGGCTCGAACATCATGTTCGCCCAGATGCACATTGATGCCGCGGCCTCGCTCGGCATGAACCCCATCACCATCTTTGCCGGTCAGAACGCGGGCGCTTCCCTCGGCAACCTCATCTGCCCGAACAACACCGTCGCCGCCTGCGCGACCGTGGACGCGATCGGCCGCGAGAACGAGGTCATGAAGCACACGCTCCGCGCGTTCGCCATCGTGCTCGCGCTCTACATGGTGCTTGCCATGCTCTATACCTGCGTACTCTTCCCCAACTACGGGATGTAAGAAATGCTGTTTTATTTATAGAAAGGAAGGTTTCTATCATGGTTCAGAAAAGAGTTTTAGGCGTCATCGGTCTCGGTCACGTCGGCGCGCACGTCGCCTACGCGCTGGCGATCCAGGGCATCGCGGACGAGCTGGTGCTCGTCGACCAGAACGAGCAGAAGCTCGCGAGCGAGGTACAGGACCTGCGCGACGCTGTCGCGTATCTGCCCCACCGCGTCACCGTCCGCGCCGGCGGCTTCGCCGACCTCGGCGCGTGCGACGTCATCGTCAACAGCGTCGGCAAGATCGAGCTGCTGCGCGGCACGCATGACCGCGTGACCGAGATGGACTTTACCATCCCCGCCGTGCGCGGCTACGCCGAGAAGCTCAAGGCAAGCGGCTTTGACGGCGTGCTCATCAACATCACCAACCCCTGCGACATCGTCACCCGCGAGCTCGCGCTGCACGTCGGTCTTCCCAAGGGCCGCGTGTTCGGCACCGGCACGGGGCTCGACACCTCGCGTCTGCTCAGCGCGCTCGCGCGCCAGACCGGCATTGACCACAAATCCATCACCTGCTACATGATGGGCGAGCACGGCAACCAGCAGTTTGCCCCCTGGTCCTGCGTGAGCTTCCGCGGGATGCCGCTCGACACCTGGGCCGCGCGCGACGAGCGCTTCCGCTTCGACCGCGACGCGCTGCAGAAGGAGTCCATCGGCGGCGGCTGGGTCACGTTCTCCGGCAAGTTCTGCACGGAATACGGCATCGCCACCACCGCCGCCCGCATGGCCTACGCCGTGCTGCACGATGAAAAGGTCATTCTGCCCGCAAGCGCAGAGCTGACCGGCGAATACGGCGAAGCGGGCCTCTTTGCCGGCGTGCCGTGCGTCATCGGCGCGAGCGGCGTGGAGGAGGTCGTGGAGCTGCCGCTCACGGACGAGGAAAAGGCGACCTTCCACGCCTGCTGCGAGGGCATCCGCCACAACATGGAGCATCTCAAAGAGATCTGAGGCAACATGAAAGGAGCTAACGTTATGAATATCGCTTTTACCGAAAATACCCATCCCGGCACGCTGCCGCCGTCCGATCAGCTCGGCTTCGGCTCCGTCTTTACCGACCATATGTTCCTCATGGACTACAGCGCCGGCAAGGGCTGGCACGACGCACGCATCGTGCCCTACGGTCCCATCTCGCTCTCCCCCGCCGCCAGCGTCCTGCACTACGGCACCGAGGTCTTTGAGGGGCTGAAGGCCTACCGCCGTCCCGACGGCGGCGTACAGCTTTTCCGTCCGTGGGAGAACGTCGCCCGCCTGAACCGCTCCTGCGAGCGTCTGGGTCTGCCGCAGCTTGACCCCGATGATGCGCTGCAGGCCATCAAGTTGGCGGTCAAGGTCGATAAGGCATGGGTGCCGGACGCACCCGGTACGTCCCTTTATATCCGCCCCTTCCTATTTGGCACCGACCCGACGCTCGCCCTGCACGGCGTGCATGAGGCGACATTCGCCATCATTCTCTCTCCCTCCGGCAGCTATTTCTCCGACGGCTTGAAGCCCGTGCCCATCATGGTCGAAACGGAAGACGTGCGCGCGGTGCGCGGCGGCACAGGCGAAGCCAAATGCGGCGGCAACTACGGTGCATCCACCCGTGCCGGTGAGCGCGCTGAGGCCAAAGGCTATTCGCAGGTCTTGTGGCTTGACGGCGTGGAGCGCAAGTACGTGGAGGAGGGCGGCGGCATGAACGTCATGTTCAAAATCGGCGGCACCGTCGTCACCCCGGCGCTGACTGGCTCCATCTTGCGCGGTATCACGCGCAAGTCTTCCATTGAACTTCTCAAGAGCTGGGGCGTTCCGGTCGAAGAGCGTCTTTTGAGCGTAGACGAGCTGTTCAATGCCGCCGAAAGCGGCGCGCTGGAGGAGGCGTGGTGCGTCGGCACTGCCGCCGTTGTCTCCCCCATCGGCACGCTGAGCTGGGACGGCAGGGACTATCCGATCAACGGCAACAAGATCGGTGCGCTTTCCCGCAGGCTCTATGACGAGCTGACCGGCATCCAGTGGGGCACAAAGCCTGACCCCTTCGGCTGGACCTGCCCGATCGACTGATTTTGCTTTTCTCTCTCTTTCTCATATCGAGCCGGGGCCAGTGGGTCAATGACCTGCCGGCCCCGGTTCGTCTCTTTTCTCGGTTTCGGCGCGTATCCGTCGCACAGATCCGTCACCGGCGGCGGCACAGGCGAGATCCTCATCGACGGTCTTGTCTGGCGCATTGGCCAGTGGGGCGACCGCGCAGAGCTCGCCATGATGGCAGAGCTTGCGGCGGTATTGGAGCAATAGCTTACGAGAAAGAATGTCATCGGCAAGGAGGCCTCTAAAAAATGATAAAGGCGCGCTTAATGCTCAACGCGGCAACCGGCTGAATAAAACGAATCAAGGCCCCGCTCATCGTTCCATGAATGGGGTCTTTTTGCACGCAATCGACGACAGCTGAGTATGCACCAAACAGGTCACCTCACAAATAATTGATTTGATAGAGGCGATGTGTTAGTATGTGGGTAATTTGATCAAGTGGAGGAAGTCTTGCATGAATATCACCGTCTATCTTGGTGCAAATGAAGGAAATGACCCGCTCTTACGAAAAGCGGTCGAGGAATTGGGCGCATGGATCGGCAGCAGCGGGAACGCGCTGGTCTATGGCGGCTCCAAATCCGGGCTGATGGGCGCGATCGCGGACAGCGTTCTGAGATCCGGCGGCGAAGTCACGGGCGTCGAGCCGCGGTTCTTCATCGAAAATGAATTTCAGCACGAGGGCCTGACTCGCCTGATCGTGACCGAGGATATGTCGGAGCGCAAGAAGAAAATGATCGAACTGGGCGACGCTTTCATCGCCTTCCCCGGCGGCACGGGAACATTGGAGGAAATTGCAGAGGTCCTGTCAAAGGTGTCCTTGAAGCACCTGAGCGCGCCGTGCATCCTCTATAATCTGGACGGCTACTACAACGACCTGAAGGCGCTTTTGCATCGCATGATCGAAAAGGGACTATCGTCCGAAGAGCGGCAGGCAGGCATCTATTTTGCCGAGAATCTTGACGAAATCAAGAGAATCTTATGATTCGCATAACGCCCGGTTTGACTGAGAAGGTCCCGCAAGATAAATTGTCCATGCTGCCGCCCGGTCAAGCGTTTTTGATCTCTTCGGTCACTTTCTTCCGGGGCTTCATGCCCCAGAAGACTACATTCATCACAATCACGATCAGC
>ERZ824600.1081-NODE-1081-length-35989-cov-6.874130_pt1 | contig 35989 bp, 33 predicted proteins | sample MGYA00519933_ERZ824600 | MGnify/ENA primary metagenome ERZ824600 (study PRJEB31778, sample SAMEA3449178) | human gut metagenome | biome: human gut; feature: human-associated habitat; material: faeces | place: United Kingdom | collected 2010/2012 ... | reverse complement strand
ATAAAGTTGAAGAGGATGTAGAGGAGCGTCAGGATGATGATGCCCAATACTGCCCAATACTCACGAATCATGTATGGTACCTTCTTTCATAAAAAATAAGAATGTGAATGAGATAGAACCATATATCCACCCATTATACATAAAAAATACAACAAACTGTGCAAGGTGTCAACAATAATTGAAGGAGGAACATAAAAATAAGCATTTTCAACAAAAAGGGCAGTGGACGTTTGGCGGAAATGAACAAAAAAGAACCTCCGATATGGAGGCCGGAAACAAGTAAAAATGTGAATTTTGAAACGGAAATAACGGAAGGCGAGTCCGATAAAAAGGAACCAATTATAATTTCTTTTTTATTATTGACAAAACTAATTGAATTAGTTAAAATCACATCATGATTAGCTATGGAGGATAATATGTCAAAAAATAATATTAGTGATGAACTTATTATTGAAACTTCAGCACGTATTGCGAACAAAGTTGGATTAGATAATTTGTCTTTAAAAATAATTGCCGAAGAACTAAATATTAAATCACCATCTTTGTATAATCATATTTCCAGTCTTGATGAAATAAAATCTCAACTTATGGTTTATGGTTGGAAACAAATTGAAGAAAAAATGATTGATTCTGCGGTTGGCGTATCTGGATATGAGGCTTTAAAAAATATGTGCAACGTTTTTTATGGTTATGCTACGAATAATAAAGGAATATTTACTGCTATGCTATGGTATAACAAATATGAAAGTGATGAAAAGGAAAATGCTACTACGAGATTATTTAATATGTTATTTAAAATAATGAAATCTTTAAATATTACTGATGAAAATATAAATCATATTATAAGAACATTAAGGGGATTTTTAGAGGGCTTTTCATTACTTGTAAATAATAATGCTTTTGGAAAACCAATATCAATTAAAGAAAGTTTTGATTTATCATTGGAAATAATTATGAATGGTATAAAATCATTAGAAGGAGTGAAATAAATTGAAACAATATGTAAATTTAACGTTAGAAAATATTGATGAGGAGCATATCTGCTGTGCGATTGGAGATAAAAAACACCAAAAGGGTGTTGTTAGTAAGAAAAAATGGATTAAAAGTAAACTAGAAAAGGGACATGTTTTTAGAAAACTAAATGCTAGAGGAAAAATATTCATTGAATATGAGCCAATAGAAACTGCATGGGTGCCAATACTGGGAAAGAATTATGAATATATTTATTGCTTATGGGTTGCAGGAAGTTTCAAAGGAAAAGGTATTGCTAAAGAATTGCTTGAATATGCAATAAATGATTCCAAAGAAAAAGGTATGAGTGGTATTTGTACTCTGGTCTCTAAAAAGAAAAAACCTTTTGTTGGAGAAAAAGAGTTTTTCATTCATAATGGTTTTAAAGTTGTTGATGAAATCGATGATTATGAATTATTAGCACTTCAATTTGATAATAGTGAAATACCTAAATTTAATGACAATGCTAGAAAGATGAAAATAGATAATCAAGACTTTACAATTTATTATAGTAATGAGTGCCCTTATGTAGAATATGAAGTGCAAGAACTTACCCAATATGCAAAAGATAATAATATCAAAATTAACTTTATAAAAATAGATACATTAGAAAAGGCTAAAAATGCTCCGTGCGTTTTTAACAACTGGGCTAATTTTTATAGAGGTAAGTTTATATCAAATACAATATTAAATGCTAATTCATTTGAAAAATTGATTAGTAAATAAAATTAACATAAATATGAAAGGGATTAAATTTAATATGGAAGAAAAATTTGACGTTTTGAACGAATTAGGAGAATTCACAGGAGAAATTGCAACGAGAGAAGAATGCCATAAAAAAGGTTTATGGCATAGAGCAGTATATGCTTTTATTATAGATAATAAAGGAAATATCTTATTACAAAAGAGGAGTGCCAATAAAAAATTATGGCCTAATCTGTGGGATGTTACTGTTGGTGGACATGTAGATAGTGGAGAGTTTGGTAGACAGGCAATAATAAGAGAAGCAAAAGAGGAATTAGGACTTGAGATTAATGATGAAGATATTAGATACATAGTTGGTTCAACATCGATAAATGAACAGGGTAATATTATAAACAAACATTATAATGAATGTTATGTAATTACTAAAACTATAGATATTTGTGAGATTAAAATACAAAAAGATGAGGTGGCAGATGTAAAATACTTTTCAAAAGATGAAGTATTAAAAAGAATTTCAAACAATTATGAAGGATTGACAAATAAAACTGGGGTATGGAATTTTTTGCAAAAGATTTTAGAAAATAATATCATTAATAAATAAATTATTGTAAATAGAAATGTCCCACTCAATTTTAAGATTGAGTGGGACATTTTTCTAAAGTTTAATAATATTCCAAAGTTCATTGTAAAAACTTTTGTTAAAAGCAGAGTCTTTTACTTCAAAGCTTTCACGCGAGTTAAGGAATATAGATATAAACTCCTCAGGGAACTTATCCCAGGAGTTTTTGAATTTTAGACTCTGGGAGATGAGTTTTAAAGTTCCAAGCCCAGAGGTTACCTCTACCTTGATGGAAACATTGTCACTATTGATTACAACAGAGGAACAATTCTTCTGAAGAAATTCTAGTTCCTCTTGGGTGATGTGCCTTGTTGCCAGTTGAGCATATGCGTAAGCATGCTCTACCACGCCTCGTCCACTTTCAGCAACCACAATAGTTCCTGATTTGCAAAAGACTGCAAATTCTTCGGTATTGGTACTAATCCAGGGGAGGGGAGTGAATGATTCACTAAACTCCTCTGAGAATCCATTATTAATTAATAGATTCCGAAAATTTTTCCAGGTCATATTCATAGTAGAACCTCCCAATAGTTATTATTGTTACGAACTTGTTGATATGTTTTAATTCGAGGCTCAAAGCCTAAAAACTTTATGTTCACTATTATATCACGTTCTACATAAAATTGTCAACATGGAAACTATTCAAGATAAAGAAAATTTTTTTCCTTTTAAATAATTCAAGCATCCACTATCAGTTTTAAAATCAAATTTTAATTCAAAAGCTTTTAATTGTTGAAATTTAAAACCAAAAGTTTTATTAATAGAATTTATACCATACTTACCATCTCCAATAATAGGATAACCAATATGAGCTAAATGAGCTCTAATTTGATGAGTTTTACCAGTTTCAATTTCAACATTTAATAATGCAGAATTATTGTCATATTCTTTAATTACAGAATATGAGGTAATAATTTTGCTATATCCAGTTTTAAAGTTATCAGAGATATAAACAATAGACTTCTTATTATCTTTAAATAAATAGGCTTCTAGTCTCGCTTTTTTTATTTTAGGGATGCCATATACTAAAGCTAAATACTTTTTTTTGATTTCATGATTTTTAAATTTTTCAAATAAAATATTTAAAGACTCTTCATTTTTTGCAAATAGAACTAAGCCAGTGGTATTTCTATCTAATCTATGACAAGGTAAAGGTAGGAAGCTAGAATCAGAGTATTTGCTATGAACAGCAGTAGTTAAGCTATTATTACCAGTAACTTCCATATTTGAAGGTTTATTTAAAATCAATATATTTTCATCTTCAAAAATCACATCTAGCTTAATAGTTGGGTAAAGTATGTTATCAGCAATATAAATAAGAATCTCATTTCCAACATATATAGTACAGTCTTTATTGATTCTATTTCCATTAATTTTTATATCTTTTTGTCTTAAAGTTTTATAAAACATATTTGTAGAGAGATGAGGAAAATTATCTAATATAAATTTTGAAAGCTTTTTTCCATCATATTTATTTGTTACAATTAATTTCTTCATAATATAATCCTTTTCATACAATATAACTAAGAATAACATATTTTTATATTTTATACAATAGAAAAAAGAAGAAAAAATGAATAAAAAAGAGAAAAAGAGAAAAAAATACATATAAATAACATATAAAAAAAGAATAAAAAAGATTAAAAACCTATAAAACAACTAATTAAAGATAGGCAATTTGCAAAAAAAGCAAATATATGTTATAATAGAACGCAGTCGCGTTAAAAGGAGAGTGTATATTATTTTAAAGAAAAAAATAAAATATTATACTAAAGAAGGATGCAAACTATTTAGCGTAATGGCAATAGCATTAGGGTTAATAATAGCGATTATTTTATTAAAATATAGACCAATCTACAAAGTAACTTTGGGTGGACAAGAAATAGGTTATGTAGAAGGAGCAAAATTAAAAGAAAGAATACAACAAGAGATTATAGAAATGGAAGGTAAAAATATAGATTTTGTTTCATTAAATGAAGTGCCAGGTTATGAATTTAAATTAGTAAGCAAAACACAAGAAACTAACGAAGAAGAAATAATGTTAGCATTAAGAGAAAACGCGAGAATAATGTATAAATATTATGCAGTAATTTTAAATAATGAAACAGTAGGATTAGTAGATAACATAGAAGAGGCTGAACAAGCAGTAAATACAATAAAAGAAGAACACAAAAACGACAGTATAAAACTAGAATTGAGTATAACAGAAAATTATACAGAGAATATTGAAGAAATAAGTTTAGAAACAGTACAAGTTGCACAAGGACAAGTGGAAGAAAAAGTGGCAGAACTTATAGAACAAGATGAAAAAAGTAAAATGCCATCTATCAATGGAGTACTATTAGCTGTAACTCCTGTACAGGGAAATATAACGTCAAGATTTGGAGTTGTAAGTAGTATAAGATCAGGTGCACATACAGGAACAGATATCTGTTGCTCGATTGGAACAAAGATAAGAGCTGTGTCTTCAGGAACTGTAACATTTGCTCAAATGAATGGTGCGTATGGAAATTTAATAAAAATTTCTCATGGAAACGGAGTTGAAACTTGGTATGCACATTGTAAAGAATTATATGCAACAGTTGGTCAACAAATTAAAGCAGGAGATGTTATAGCAGCTGTTGGAATGACAGGTAACACAACAGGCCCACATTTGCACTTAGAAATAAGAGTTAATGGAACAGCTATCAATCCACAAAATTATTTATATAAATAAAAAAGGAAATAATAACATGAATATTGCAAATAATTGGAAAGATTATAAGATATTAGACATGTCAGATGGACAAAAATTAGAAAAATGGGGAGATGTAATATTATCAAGACCAGACCCACAAATAATATGGAAAGATAAATCATACCCAGAAAAATGGAAAAATATAAATGCAACATATCATAGAAGTAAAACAGGTGGAGGAACTTGGGAATACAATAAAAAAATGCCACAACAATGGCAAATAAAATATAAAGATTTAACATTTAATATAAAGCCAATGGGATTTAAACATACAGGATTATTCCCAGAACAAGCTGTAAATTGGGATTGGATGATGGATAAAATCAAAAATGCGAAAAGAGAAATAAAAGTATTAAACTTATTTGCATATACTGGAGGGGCAACAGTAGCATGTGCATCTGCTGGTGCATCAGTTTGTCATGTTGATAGTTCAAAAGGAATGGTAACATGGGCAAAAGAAAATATAGCATCATCAGGTTTAGCAGAAAGACCAGTAAGATATATAATAGATGATGTTGTAAAATTTGTTAATCGTGAAATACGTAGAGGCAATAAATATGATGCAATAATAATGGATCCACCATCATATGGAAGAGGGGCAAATGGAGAAGTTTGGCAATTTGAAAATAATATTTATGATTTAGTAGAATTATGTACAAATGTATTATCAGATAATCCATTATTTTTCTTGATAAATTCATATACTACGGGAATTTCAAGTAAAGTTCTAGAAAATATATTAAATTTAACTGTTAATAAAGAACATAATGGAAAAGTTTCTTCAGGAGAAATTGGATTGCCAATGGAAAATTCAAAATTGGTGTTGCCTTGTGGAATATATGGTCGTTGGGAGAATTAATATGAATAAATTAAATGTAATATATGAGGATAATCACATAATAGTTGTAGAAAAACAACCAAATATTCCATCACAAGCAGACAAAACTGAAGATATAGATATGCTTACAATTATAAAAGAATATATAAAAGAAAAATATAATAAACCAGGAAATGTTTACTTAGGATTAGTTCATAGATTAGATAGACCTGTTGGTGGAGTCATGGTATTTGCGAAAACATCAAAAGCAGCATCAAGATTAAGTGATCAAGTAAGAGAAAAAATATTTAAAAAGAAATATTTAGCTGTTGTAGATGGAAGATTTGAACAAAGCAAAGGTATTTTAGAAGATTATTTATATAAAGATGAAAGAAATAATATAAGTAAAGTTGTAAATAAAGATAAGAAAAATGCTAAATTAGCAAAACTAGACTATGAAGTTTTAGCATATAATGAAGTGAAAAATTTATCATTAGTAAGAGTAAATTTGCATACAGGCAGACATCACCAAATAAGAGTACAATTATCACATGCAGGACATAGCATATTTGGAGATCAAAAATATGGAACAAGAGGACAAGGAAAACAAATAGCATTATGGGCTTATGAACTTACAATAGAACATCCAATAACAAAAGAAGAAATGACATTTAAATGTTTACCAGAAAGTAATGGAACTTGGTGTATTTTAAGAGATGTTAGTATATAAGAGATAGAATGATAAAATAGAATCAAAGTATTGATTTTTCACACTTTTTAAAGTATAATAGAATCCGTAAAAAGCGGAATTAGATAGGAGAAAAATAAAATGAAAGCAATAGAAATAAGAAATAAATATTTAAACTTTTTTAAAAATCATGGACATGTTGTAATACCATCAGCACCATTAATACCAGAAAATGATCCATCAGTATTATTTACAACAGCTGGAATGCAACCATTAGTACCATATTTATTAGGAGAACCACATCCAGCAGGAACAAGACTTACAGATTATCAAAAATGTGTAAGAACAAATGATATTGATGAAGTTGGAGATAATAGACATTTAACATATTTTGAAATGCTAGGAAATTGGTCATTAGGAGACTATTTTAAAGAAGAATCAATTCAAATGAGTTATGACTTCTTAACAAAAGAATTAGGAATACCAGTTGAAAAATTATCAGTAACATGTTTTGCTGGAGATGAAGATTGTGCAAGAGATGAAGTAACAGCATCATGTTGGAAAAAAGCAGGAATTCCAGAAGAAAGAATATATTATTTTGGAAAAGATGATAACTGGTGGATAGCAGGTGAAACAGGACCATGTGGACCAGATACAGAAATGTTTTATGATACAGGAAAGCCAAAATGTTCACCAGAATGTAATCCATCATGTGGATGTGGTAAATATGTTGAAATTTGGAATAATGTATTTATGGAATTCTATAAAGATGAAAATGGTAAATATTCAAAACTAAAACAACACAATGTTGATACTGGTTTAGGACTAGAAAGAATGACAATGTTATTAGAAGGAAAAGAAACACCATTTGAAACAGAATTATTTGCACCAATTATGGATAAACTAGTAGAGTTACAAAAAGTAGATAATATAGCAAGTAGAAGAATTGTAGCAGAACATTTACGTTCAAGTATGATGATAATATGTGATGGTGGAAGACCAAGCAATGTTGATAGAGGATATATATTAAGAAGATTAATTCGTAGAATGGTAAGACATATGAATAAACTTCAAATATCATTAGATGAATTATCAACACTAATAGATATAAATGTTGAAAACTTAAAAGAAATGTATCCAGCACTTGAAGCAAATAAAGAAACAATAAAAAATGTAATCTTAGAAGAAAAAGACAAATTTGTAAAAACACTTGAAAAAGGTGAAAAAGAATTTGCAAAAGAAGTAGGACAAGTTAAAGAACAAGGTGAAAACATAGTACCAGGTAAAGTTGTATTTAGATTATATGATACTTATGGATTCCCACCAGAAGTTACAGAAGAACTAGCTACAGAAAATGGAATGAAAATAGATAAAGAAGGATTTGATAAACTATTTAAAGAACACCAAGAAAAATCAAGAGCTGGTTCAGAACAAAAATTCAAAGGTGGATTAGCATCAACAGGAGAAATGGAAACAAAATATCATACTGCAACACATTTATTAAATGCAGCATTAAAACAAGTATTAGGCTCACATGTACATCAAAGAGGAAGTAATATAACAGCTGAAAGAATGAGATTTGACTTTTCACATCCAGCAAAAATGACAGATGAAGAAAAACAAAAAACAGAAGACTTAGTAAATGAATGGATAACAGAAGCAATTCCAGTAGAACATTTAGAAATGAAAAAAGATGATGCAATAAAAATGGGAGCAGAAGCAATGTTTATTGAGAAATATGGTGATATAGTTTCTGTTTATAAAATAGGTGATGTTTCAATTGAATTATGTGGAGGACCTCATGTTTCTAATACATCTGAATTAGGACACTTCAAAATAAAGAAAGAAGAATCAAGTTCTTCAGGAATTAGAAGAATTAAGGCTATATTAGATTAAATAAATATATTTTGAAAATATAACTATTTCATAGCAAAAATATAGCTAGGGTCATACCTACAGGTCTTTGCTTTATTCAATAGTTATATTTTTCAAAATAATAAAATTTAATTAGAAGGAGATTAAATATGGAAGAAAATTGTTTATTTTGCAGAATTATAAAAGGAGAAATACCATCAAGTAAAGTATATGAAGATGAAGAGGTATTAGCATTTAAAGACATAAATCCAGCAGCACCAATACATGTATTGGTAATTCCAAAAAAACATATAACATCACTTGCAACAATGGAAGATGGAGATGAAAAAATAATTTCAAAAATATACAAAGTTATCAATGAAATTGCCGAAAAGCAAGGCTTCAAAGAAAAAGGATATAGAGTAATTGTAAATTGTGGTGAAGATGGAGGTCAAGAAGTAGGACACTTACACTTTCACCTATTAGCTGGTAAAAAACTTGGAGAAAAAATAGTATAAATTTACAAAAATAGCTATCTTTTTTTTAGAAAATATGATATAATTAAAGTATAGGTTTTTAAAGAGAAAACGTATAATAAAAAATATTATTGAAAGGGATGATAATTATGAATAGTAAATATAGTGCTTTTTTAACAGTATTATTAGTAATAATTATAATTGCAATAGTAGGAATAATAGGATTTTTAGGATATAAATTTATAGCAAGTGAAAATAGCAAGAAAGAAGCAGAAGATTTTGCAGATTCTTGGAGTGAAAACATAAGTCAAAATACTAAAAAAGAAGAAACAACAGATACAAAAATTGATGATAATCCAATAACAGATCCAATTGAAACACCAACAACAGACTCAACATCAACTGGAACAAATACAAGTTCTGGAGAAGGAATGAAATATAATGGATTTTTAACAGCAGGAAAAATCGAAATACCAACAACAGGTTTAAAAAGTCCAATAATATCATACTCAGAATATTCTAAATCATCATTAGAAACAGCAGTATGTGTTGTATATTCAACAACAGGAGAACAAAATACTCAAGGAAGTGGATTAAATAAACCAGGAAATACAGTAATTGCTGGACATAATTATAGAAATAGTAGATTTTTCTCAAATAATAAAAAATTAAATATTGGAGATAAAATTTATGTTACAGATTTAGATGGAAAGAGAATGACATATACAATTTATGATAAATTTGAAACAGATGATACAGATACAGAATATATGACAAGAGATACACAAGGAGCTGTAGAAATATCATTAACAACATGTACAGATGATAGTAAAGCACGTTTAATTATTTTAGCAAAAGCAGATGCATAAATAATAAAAAAAGTAAGATAGAAAAAATTCTATCTTATTTTTTTGCACTAATATAGAATTTTTTCATTAACAATGATATAATCAAAATGAAAATTTTACATTAGGAGGAAAATTGAAGACATGGATAAAAAACAAGCAAAAGAAAGAATAGAAGAACTTAGAAAAAAAACAGAATATTATGCCCAAAAATATTATGATGATGATAATCCTGAAATAACTGATTTTGAATATGATATGATGATGTTAGAATTAAGAACATTAGAAAGTCAAAATCCAGAATTTATAACCAAAGATTCATTAACACAAAAAGTAGGAGGACATGTAAAAGAAGGATTTACTAAGGTAGAACATGAAGTACCACTTCAAAGTTTACAAGATGTATTTAATTTTGAAGAAATTGAAGCATTTGATGAAAGAGTAAAAAAAGTAGCAAGTGAAAATGGAATAGATGAAGTAAAATATGTTGTTGAAACAAAAATAGATGGTTTATCATCAGCATTAGAATATAAAGATGGAAAACTTGTAAGAGGAGCAACTAGAGGAAATGGACTAGTTGGAGAAGATGTAACTGAAAACTTGAAAACTATAAAAACAATACCTCAAGAATTACCAGAAAAAATAAATATAACAGTTAGAGGAGAAGTATTTATATCTAAAAAAGAATTTGAAAAAATGAATCAAGAAAGAGAAGAAAATGAAGAAGAATTATTTGCAAATGCAAGAAATGCAGCAGCTGGTTCATTAAGACAATTAGATAGTAATATAACAAAGAAAAGACCATTAGATATTTATATATTTAATGTTCAAAAAATAGAAGGAAAAGAATTTAATTCACATTTTGAAGAATTAGAATATTTAGAAAAATTAGGATTTAATGTAAATCCTGTTCGTATACCATGTTCAAATGTTGAAGAAGTAAAGAAAGCAATAAATAAAATCGGAGAAGATAGAGAACAATTAACTTTTGGAATAGATGGAGCAGTTGTTAAAGTAGACAATTTAAAATTAAGAACAATTTTAGGAACAACATCTAAAGTTCCAAAATGGGCAATTGCATATAAATATCCACCAGAACAAAAAGAAACAATTTTAAAAGATATAGAATTTCAAGTAGGAAGAACAGGAGTAATAACACCACTTGCAATACTAGAACCAGTAAGAGTTGCTGGATCACTTATATCTAAAACAACATTACACAATGAAGATTTTGTTAAAGAAAAAGGATTAAAAATAGGTGATAGAGTTATAATACAAAAAGCAGGTGATGTAATACCAGAAATAGTACGAGCAGTTGTAGAAAGAAGAGATGGAACAGAAAAAGAATTTGTCATGCCAACACATTGCCCAGTATGTGGTGCAGAAACAGTAAGAGAAGAAGGAGAGTCTGCAGTAAGATGTACAGGAATAGAATGTCCAGCAAAATTATATAGAAATTTAGTGCATTTCGTATCAAGAGAAGCAATGAATATAGATGGACTAGGTGAAAATATTATAGGAATATTACTTGAAAAGAAAATGATTTCAAATATTGCAGATATATATGATTTGAAATTTGAAGATATAGCATCATTAAAGAAAAATGGCAAAAAGTTCGCTCAAAATCTAATAGATAGTATAAATATAAGCAAGCAAAATGATTTATATAGATTAATAACAGCATTGGGTATAAGGCATGTAGGAGTAAAAGCTGCTAAAGTATTAGCTAAAACATATGAAAATATGGATAATTTATCAAATGCATCAATTGAAGATTTAAGTCAAGTAGATGAAGTTGGACCAATTGTAGCAAATAGTATAAATGAATTTTTCTCTCAAGAACAAACAAAAGACTTGTTGAAAAGACTAAAAGATGCAGGAGTAAATATGGAAAGACAAAAAGAAGAAAATGAAGATGACAGATTTGCAGGAAAAACTTTTGTATTAACAGGTTCACTTGAAAAATATTCAAGAGAGGAAGCATCAAATATTATAGAAAAATTTGGAGGAAAAACATCAAGTTCTGTATCTAAAAAAACAACCTATTTATTAGCTGGAGAAGATGCAGGAAGTAAACTTACAAAAGCACAAAGTTTAGGAGTACAAATTATTAGTGAAAATGAATTTGAAGAAATGTGTAAATAACAAGGAGGAAAATTAGTGGAAAATTATACATTTGAAGATATGTGGTTAGATTTAAAAAATGGATATCAAATTTATTATACGTATGTAAGAAATCGATATGTATTATTTAAAACTGCCAAAAATTGCTATACACAAAAATTGTTGTCAGATGACCCTAAAAATCCACAACCTAAAATGACAATGCTTACATTAAAAAGAGTGAAAGAAATATTTCCACACATGGAAGACATTGAATATAAAGTTGGAATACTGGATGAATTTAACTCGTAAAAACATTAATAAGAATTTCTATGTGATGAAAATTATATAGAAATTCTTATTTTTTCTATAAATAAAACTTAAATTTAATAAAAAGTTTGAAATATGTGAACCAAATAATATAGAAAAACATCTAAAGAGTATAAAGATATAGAAGGGAGAAAATATGGATACCGAAAAAGTAGAAAAAGCCAGGAATGGCAATGTAGATGAAATTGGTAATCTTTTAATGGAAAATATGAAATCTATGTATAGAGTAGCATTCAGTATTTTAAAAACAGAAGAAGAAATATCTGATGCAATTTCAAATACAACAGTAATTGTTTTTGAAAAAATACATACATTGAAAAATGCAGAATTTTTTAAAACGTGGCTTATTAGAATTTTAATTAATGAATGTAATAAAATTCATAGACAAAACAAAAAAATTATATATTTAGAAAATTATAATCAAACAGATTTAGTTTATAATGATAAATATGATGATTTTGGAGTAAGACAAGCCATAAAAAAACTAGATGAAGATTTAAAAACAATGGTTATATTATACTATTTTGAAGATTTTAATATAAAAGAGATTTCAGAAATTCAAAAATTACCAGAAGGAACAGTAAAATCAAGATTATCAAGAGCAAGAAAAAAATTAGAAAGTATTTTCTTAGATGAAAATACAAGAAAGGAGGATTTGAATGGATAGAGATGATGAAATAGATAAAATATTAAAGCAAAAATTTGAAAATAAAATTTTACCTTCAGAAGAATTTGAAAATAATATGAAAAAAATAATAAATGAACAAAAAAGTAAAAAGAATAAGAAGTATAAAAAGATAATAACTATTACATCTATCGCAGCAGTATTTGTGATTATATTCGCATTAGGAATGAATTTTATGAAATTTGATTCTACTCAAATTCAAACAATATCAATAACAAAAATAGAACCAACGAAAATATCAGATCAAATTTTATCAGAAGATTCAGAATTTATAATATATACAGATAAAGATGCAAATATAGAAAGTGTAAAGAAAAGTTTGTATATAGAACCAGCATTAGAATATTCTATAGAAAAAACAGGTAAAGATGGACAATATAAATTAAAATTTAAACAAAATATACCAGATAATACAATTTTAAAATTACAATATGTAAAAGATAAAATAACAAAAGATAGTTGGGCATATCAAACATCAAACAAATTAAGTGTAACAAATACATATCCAGCAAATAGAGCAGATAGAGTGTTAACAAGTTCTAATATAGAAATTGAAATGTCTTATTCAAATATAGAGAATTTCGAAAAATATGTTCAAATAGTACCAGAAGTTGAAGGAACGTGGGAACAAAAAGGAAAAGTTTACAGATTTATACCAAGTAATGGATTAGTAGACCAAACTCAATATACTGTAACAGTAAAAAAAGGCTTAAAAATATATGATCAAGAATTAGAAGATAATTATACATTTTCGTTTAGTGTAAATAATGATACAGGAATTACAGAAAAATATGAAAATATATCAAATTCAATTGATAATATAAATACTTATAATTCAAATGAAAATATATCAATATATTATCAAACAAATGGAAATATTGAAATTGCAAATGTTGAAATTGGTAAATTTGATAGTTCAGATAGTTTTATAGAATATTTACAAACTAAAGATTATTCAAAAGCAACAGATTTGCAAAAAGTAGATTTTAATTTAATAGAAAATGGAATAAAATTAACAAGAACATTACAAGATGGATATTATGTTGCAATAATAAAAAATAAAAATGGTTCAGAATTATTTAATACTCCAATTCAAATAAATAATTTGAATGTATATGTTACAAATACAGAAAATGACATTCTTGTATGGGTAGCAGATGAAAATGGAATTGCTTCAAATATTAAGGTAAAATATGAAAGCGAAGAAAAAGTAACAAATTCAGAAGGAATTGCAAAATTTACTTCTGATAAAACAGAAATGATAAAATATTTGAAAATTGGTAATACAGAAAATAAGTTAATTGTAGGTGTATATAATTATAATAAAGAATTATATTATTCAAATTCTTATATTTATACAGATAGAACATTATATAAAAATACAGATACAATAAATATATGGGGATTTGTTCCAAAAGCAATATATGGTAACGATTTACAAGATGAATTTTATATATCATTTAATGGCGAAAGCAAAGAAAAGATAAACGTAGGAAAAGATGGAAATTATAATTATAAAATAGAATTACAAAACCATTATGATGTAGAATATGCAATGATTTCATTATACTATAAAGATAAAGAAATTGCTGGAAGATATGTAACAATTGAAAATTATGAGCTTCAAAATTATACATATGAAATCATAGCAAATAAGAATTATGTGTATAATAATGAAAAATATGATTTCGATGTTAAAGTAACACATATAACAGGACTTGTTGTACCAAATAAAAAAGTTCTTGTAAGATTTAATGGACAAGAATTACTTGAAAAAACAGATGAAAATGGTATTGCACATTTTTCAGTAGATATAGCAAAAGAAGATGAAAAAACATATATAGTAACAAATATGTATATGGAAGTATATAATGGAGATTTAGAAGAATATAATGATACAGTTACAACAAAAGATGTAGAATTAATTTATAGAGATATATATACAACAGTTAATAATACAGGAAGTAATTATGAATTAAGTGCATATAAATTACAAAAAGATAAAGAAATGGAAGTAAGTTATGATCTAAAAGAATTATATGATGATGAATATAATACAACAGTTGAGATAGATCTAAAAGAAAGTAGAAATGAAAAGAAAGTTGTAAAATATGAGCTTGATAAATATACAAAAACAAATAAACCAGTATATGATTATGTAATAACAGAAAATACACAAAAAATTACTGAAATAAATATGAAAAATGGCAAAATGAATTATGATATAAATTCTTTAAAAATGAAGGATAATACAGAAGTTTATAGTTATACATATACTCTAATATTCAAATTACAAGATAGAAGCGGAAAAGAAATAGAAATCAAAAAAATCATATATAGAGATGAAAAAGATGTAGAATTAGGATATTCATATGGCTTTTTCTCAAATTTAGGAAGATTAGCATATAAACAAAATATTTCATATTATTATGATATATTTAGATATTTCTTAAAGGCAGATGTAACAAACTTTAATATCGGAGATACAGCTAAATTTACATTATCTGAAAGTATAGCAAATAAAGGAAATCAAGAAATAGATAATAATGGAAAATTATTATTAATATCAGCACAAGAAAATATTTTAACAACAAAGATAACAGATAAGAATGAAATTGAATATAAATTTGAAGAAAAAGATTTTCCTGGATGTAAAATAACATCTGCATATTACTATAACGGTAAATTTTATAGAATGCCAATATATTATTATGATTTTAATGAAGAAACAAGAAAAATTGATATAGACATAAAATCAGATAAAACAGAATATAAACCTGGTGATGAAGTAAATTTAACAATAAAAACAACAAATAATAATAAGCCTATAAAAACATTTGTAAATATAAGTGTTGTTAATGAAGCAGTATTTGCAGTACAAGAAGACTCAACAGAAATTGTTTCAACAATATACCAAGATCCAGAATACCCAATATATACATATTCAAGTTATTTTGATTTTATAAGTAAAGAACCAGATGGATTTGGAGGTGGTGGTGGAGATACAAGAGGAAATTTCGGAGACACAGCATATTTTGATACAGTATATACAGATTCAAATGGAGTTGCGAATGTAAAATTTAAGCTACCAGATAATGTTACAACATATAGAGTAACAGTTCACTCAGCAAATGAAGATGTATATGTTGGTGTTAATAAAATTGATATAACATCAAAATTAGATTTCTTTATTCAAAGTACAGAACCAAGAAATGTTAAAACAACAGATGATTTAGTTTTAAATGCAACAAGTATAGCTTCAGAACAATATAATGTAAAATATCAATTTACAATAGAAGAATTAAATAAAACATTAGAAGCTGAAGAAACAACAAATTCAATTACAACAGTAAACTTTGGAAAATTAGATTATGGAACATATCATGTTGTAATAAGAGGAAGTGGAAATAATCAGGAAGATGCAATAACATATCCAATTAATATTATAGAATCTGCACAAGAAGTAAAGAAATATACAAAAATAAATATTAATGAAACTCCTGAAATAAAGCCAACAAAAAATCCGATAGTATTAGAAATTTATAATAGAAATATGGAAAAATATATTGACTATATTGATTTTATAGAAAATACATTAACAGAAAGGTTAGATACACAAATAGCATATAATGAAATTCAAAAAATAAGAACAAAATATTATGGAAGTTCAAATAATCAAGTTAATATAAATATGGCTAAATATAGAGATACAAAAAATTATACAGATTATTTAAAAAATCTAGAAAATGCAAATACAGATATTGTATTAACAGCATTAATTCAATATTATGCAAAAGATTATATTTCAGGCTTAAATATAGATCCATTTATAAATGATGATAATAATTTATTTGAACAATATTTATTAGCATCTGCTAACAAAAAAACTGTATTAACAGATTTATTACAATTAAAAGAAGAAAAAGATATTGAAAATTATAATAAATTATTAGTAACATTATCATTAGAATTTTTGGGAGATTATCAAAATGCTAAAGATTTATATAATCAAATAGAATTAAATAGTGAAGAAAAAGAAGAATATAAATCAATTACTGCAATAATTGAAACATTTATAAATAAAGAAAATTCTAGTAAAATTATTGATGAATTAATAGCAAATTCTCCAGAAGATGAATATTTAAGATTTGCAATATTATCATTCTTCCAAAATAATGAAACAGATATTTCAAATGAAGAAGAAATAAAAATAATATCTTCAAATATAAATGAAACAATAAAGTTAAATGGAATGACAGTAAAAACATATGTAGTAAATAATAAGGAATTAGATACAATAAAATTTGAAACAAATAGTAATGATATTATTGTAAGATATTATTATCAAACATTATTAGAAAATATAGAATCAGAAAATATAAGTGAAGATATGTCAATAAAAATTATAGGAAATTTGAAGAAGAACTCAACAATATATTTACAAATCAATTGTAATGATACAGAAGCTAAAGAATTAAGAATAGCTTTACCAAATTCATTAAGATTAGCAAATACAGAAAATTTAAAAGGATATTGGATAATGAATAATGCAATTGATTATATATCAGTATATAAACAAAAAGGATATTCAAGTATAAAAATACCTTTGATTGTAACACTTGATGGAAATTATAAATTTGAAAATATAGTAAATAATCAAAATGGAATATATCATATTTCAAATTCACTGGATTTAGATATTAAATAGTAAAAATGGGGGCAATTGATAATTGCTCTCATTTTTTTTGAAAGTAATAATTTACTATTTACAAATAAAGTTTTATGAGATAAAATCTAAATAGTAATTGACTGAGGAGAGGGAAAATTATGATAATAGATGGAAAAGAACTAGCGAGAAAAACAAGAGAAAAATTAAAAATAGAATGTGATAATTTAAAAAAAGAGGGAATACTTTCAAAACTTGCAGTTATTATGGTTGGAGATGATAAAGCATCACAAATATATGTAAAAAACAAAAGCAAGGCATGTCAAGAAATTGGAATAAAATTTGAAGAATATTTTCTGGGAAATGATATAAAACAAGAAGAATTAATTGAATTGATTCAAAAACTAAATTTGGATAAATCAATTAATGGAATATTATTGCAAAGTCCTATTCCAAAATCCTTAGATATAAATGAAGCATTTAGAACTATATTGCCAGAAAAAGATGTTGATGGATTTAATCCTATAAATGTCGGAAAATTGTGTTTGAACCAAGAAACATTTGTATCATGTACACCATATGGAATTATGAAAATGTTTGAAGAATATGATATTGATTTAACAGGAAAGAATGTCACAATTTTAGGAAGAAGTAATATAGTTGGAAAGCCATTAATACAATGCTGTTTAAACAAAAATGCTACAGTAACAGTATGCCATTCAAAAACTAAAGATTTAAAAGAACATACGAAAAATGCTGATATTGTAATTTCAGCAATAGGAAAAGCCAAATTTGTTACAGCAGATATGATAAAAGATGGAGCTGTTGTAATTGATGTTGGAATAAATAGAGATGAAAGTGGAAAAATAGTTGGGGATGTTGATTTTGAAAAAGTAAGTTCAAAAGCAAGTTATATAACACCTGTTCCTGGGGGAGTAGGGCCTATGACAATAGCAATGTTAATGAATAATGTTATAAAAGCTACGAAGTTACAAAATAGAAGGAGTGAAACTTTATAGAAATAGAAGAAATATCAATAGAATCAAAAGAATATCCACAAAAGTTAAGAAATGTATATAATCCACCAGTAAAATTGTATGTACTTGGAAATAAAAAAATATTAAACAATAAAGGTATTGCTATAGTTGGTACTAGAGATTGTACTAAGTATGGAAAAAATATTTCGTTCAAATTTTCAAAAGAACTAACACAAAAGGGGTTTAATATTATAAGTGGATTAGCTTTAGGAATAGATACATATGCACATTTAGGCAATGTTCAAATTAATATGGAGAATAGCAAAAGTATTGGGAAAACAATAGCAGTATTAGGTTGTGGAATAGATGAATTATATCCCAAACAAAATAAAATATTAGCAAAACAAATATTAAAAACAGGTGGATGTATTATTTCAGAATATCCAAATGGTACAAAGCCTAATAAAGCAAATTTTCCTCAAAGAAATAGAATAATAAGTGGATTAGCTGAATCAATAATTGTTGTTGAAGCAGGAGAAAGAAGTGGAGCAATTATTACAGCTAATTTAGCACTTGAACAAGGAAAAGAAATATTTGCTGTACCTGGTGATATAACCAAGAAACAAAGTATAGGAACAAATAAATTAATAAAAGATGGAGCATTTGTAATTACAGAGGTTAATGATATATTAAATAATAATGTATAAAAGGAGAGTAAGATGGAAGAAGAAAAAATTGATAGAATATTAAAATTAGTTGATATGCTTGAAGTAACTGATGAAAATAGAGATGACATAGCAAAAGTAAAAAAATTAATAGAACAAAAAAAGTATGCTGAAATGTTAGAAGTATTAAAAAAAGTTACTAGTAAAAATGAAACAAAAATAAAAGAAGATAATAGAACTATATTATTTCGAAATGAAGAAAAAGAAGAAAATAAAGAAGACAATAAAGAAGAAAAAGAACCTATTGAAGAAGATGATGATGTAAATAGTGAAGAAGACGAAAAAGCTCAAATGGAAAAATTATTAGATAATTTGGAACAAGAAAAGGAAGATGAGGATTATGAATATCCAAAAAAATTATCTAATAAAAAATTGGAAGAAGTATATATTAGTTTACTATTAGCTAATCCTAAAGCCATTTCAATGTATTATATAGAAAAAAAAGATTGTTATTTTGAAAGTGCATTATTATTAAATATATATAAGAGTATTCTTTTTACAGAAGGAGAAGCATATGCACCACAAGTTGCTAAAGATGATTTTAACTATGCAAAAGAAAATTATAAAATTTTCCAAAGTAAAAAGAAATTATTAGAAGAAGGAAGAGAAAGTAGACAAAATTTTGAAAAAGTATATGTTGAATTAAGAAAATTATTTGAAATTAGAAAAGGATATACTACAAATCCAATAAAAGAAACCAAAAAGCAGATTGAAGAAATTGTTGATTATGAATTATATGATAGAATGACAATTCAAGAGGTAAAAGATGCAATTGTACAAATAACAACAACAGAAAAATTTAAAAGATCAATATTAAGTACAAATGTAACAGATTTCTTATTATCTGGCGAAAATAATTTAAATTCAGGATTAACACTTCCATTTCCAATATTAAGCAGTGTATTTAAAGGAATAAGAAAAGGTGAAACAATGTCATATGCAATGCCATCAAACTCAGGAAAAAGTAGATTTACAATAGATATTGCAACATATATAGCATATAAACACAAAAAGAAAGTATTGATAGTATCAAATGAGATGTCAGAAGAAAAAATGAAGTTGTGCTTAATAACAACTATAGTAAATAACAAAGAGATTCAAGAATTACATGGATATAAGTTAAGAATAACAGAAGGTGAGATATTGGAGTTTAAATATAAGGCAGATCAAGACAAAAACGTTGAAACTGATGAGAATGGATATGTATTAAGATATGAAAATGAAAGTTTGGAAAAATTTACAAAAAGGTTATTAGAATGTTCATCACAATTTAGAGATGTTATAGCAGTTACAAATTGGATTCAAACTCAAAAAGATAATCAAATATTTTTTGTTAATATAACAGATCATACAAATGATGAGTTGGAAAAAATAATATTAAATTATTATTATAAAGAAAAGATTGAATATATGTTTTATGATACATTAAAACCAGATACGGAAAACATAGGAAATAGTGAAGAATTAAAGAAAACAGCAACAATTTTATCAAATTTAGCACAAAATTTGAATATATTTATAGGATCATCTTTACAATTAACAGAAAGTGATAGATCACCATTAAATTTGGATGTAAATGATTTGGCTGCATGTAGAACAGTAAAAGAAGTTTTAGATACATTATGCTTAATAAAACAAATACATAATGATGATTTAGGGTTATATGAATATTCTTATGAAGAAGTCCCAACAGAGTGTTTTGATTTAGAAAGGTCAAAAAATCCAGATGTAAGGTATTATGCTTGTGTAGTTGATAAGAATAGAGCAGGAGCAAAGCCAAAAGTTGTATTTAGATTAAACTTAGCATATAACGAATGGGAAGAATTAGGATATTTAAGATTAAAAACTAAAAATTAATGAAAAAGTACTTACATTTGTAAGTACTTTTTCTGTTCTAAAATCTTAAGATAAGAATACAATTAAACAAAAAGTATTCTTATTGGGGGTTGTACAGGTGAAAAATGTTATGATAGATGAACGTGCAAGAAAATTAGCACAATATATAATAGATTCGAAAGATACAGTTAGAGGAACAGCAAAAAAATTTGGAATAAGTAAAAGTACTGTACACAAAGATGTTACTGAAAGATTAGAAAAGATAAATCCAATATTAGCCAAAGAAGTAAGAAAAATTCTTGATGAAAATAAAGCTGAAAGGCATATAAGAGGAGGATTAGCAACAAAAGCTAAATATGAAAAAAATCATTATTTAACTATTGACAATGATAAATTAATAGTATAAGATTTATATATAAACTACAAATGAAAGGAGAATTGTTAGATAATAACAAAAAGAAAAATATGAATATAAGATTAGAAGATGAAAGAGAAAAAAATAAAAAATTAAAAATGATGTATATAATAATTATAGCAGTATGTATAGTAGCTGTAGTTGCAACAGGTATAATTCAAATTGTAAAAAACTTACCAGATAAAGAGCCAGAAATAGATACAAGTATATTGCAAAGATATAAAGAAGATTTTGATAATATATTTAAAAACCAAGTAAATTATTTGAAAAATTCTGGATACAAAATAGATAGAATAGATGAGTCACAACAAATTGTATATACAGGATATTCAAATAAAAGTAATAAAGTAAGTGATTATAATTTAGATGTAAATATTCCATATATAAACATAAAAAATACAGTAATAGAAGGTTTTAATCAAGATATAAAAGATACATTTGAGCAAAAAGCAAAATCTATATTAAGTACACAAAGTCAAAATATTATATATAATGTTGAATATTGTGCATATGTTACAAATGATATATTATCTTTAGTAGTTAGATCAACATTAAAAGAAGGAGAAAATACTCAAAGAGAAATTATACAAACATATAATTATAATTTACTTACTCAAAAGAAAGTTACATTTGAAGATTTGTTAAATTTAAAAAATATTTCAAGACAAGATGCTGGAAATAAAATAAGATCAGAAATAAAAAGTGTTGAAAGTAAAGTAAATGAACTTGCACAATTAGGTTACCAAGTTTATCCAAGAAATTCAAGTAGTGATATATATAAGCTTGATAATATATCAGAATATTTTATAGGTGAAGATAATGTTATTTATGTAATATTTGCATATGGAAATAAAAGCAACACAAATGAGAAAGATATAATAATAATGTAAGATGGATATTTTATATATCTATCTTTTTTTATTTTTATATAAAAATGAGACCTAAGTTTAAACTTAGGTCTTTCGAAAATAAAAGGGGATGTTTGTTGTAATCAGTTTTGTTTACTGACTATGCTTATAATATATCAATTAATTTTGTTCATTGTGTGAATTAAAAGTGAAAAATTGATAATTAATTATTAATTTTATATTAAGAATTAAGGTGTTTCTTCAAGTGTTACAGTAATATCTTTATCACTACCATTTCTATTAACAGTTAAAGTTATAGTATCTCCAATTTGATGTGAATTTTTGATTTCATTTAATTCATCCATTGTAGTGATAGACTTTCCATCAGCTTTCACTATTACATCTCCAGCTTTTAAACCAGCTTTTTCTGCAGGTGAAAAATCTTCAATGCTTTTTATATATACGCCAACTTCTAGTTTATATCTTTTTGCAGTTTGTTCATCAAGATTAATTCCTGTAATACCTATATAAGGTCTTAATACTTTTTGATGATCTTTTAATTGATTAATTACATCTGTAGCTGAGTTAACTGGAATGGCAAAACCGATTCCTTCAACACCTGTTCCTGATAATTTTAAAGTATTTATTCCAATTACTTTACCATCACTATTTATTAAAGCACCTCCACTGTTTCCAGAGTTTATTGCAGCATCTGTCTGGATACAAGTATATTTTGTTCCATCAGATTCAACTTCTCTATTAACAGCACTAACAATACCTTGTGTAACTGTTGTATCTAATCCAAGAGGACTACCAACAGCCATAACAAATTCACCAACAACAGCTTGATCAGAATCTGCAAATTCTGCTGCAGTTAAACCTGTTTTTTCTATTTTTAATACAGCTAAGTCAGTTTGTGAATCTTGACCAACAACAGTGGCATCATATGTTGCATCATCTCCATATGTATCACTATTTAATTTTATTTTTATTGATGTTGCTTTTGATAATTCATAATATGAATTTGATGAAGTACTATCAACAACGTGATTGTTTGTTACAATATAACCATCCTCACTAATAATTATTCCTGAACCAGTTGCTGTTGCAGTTGAATTTTGAGGTTGACTGTATCCAAAAAATGATCCAATTGAATTTGAAGTTACAGTATAAGAAACTTCTATGCCAACAATTGATGGTAAAATTTTATTTGATGCAAATACAGCTGTATTTGAAAAATTTGATAATGAAACCAAATTTGATGTTGTTCCAGAAGCAGTTTGTGTAGATGTTTGGACTGTTGATGCTTGTTTTCCAACTAATTTTTCTTTTATAGATGGAATTCCAAAACATGTTCCTAATACAAGAGAACAACCAACAATACCACTAGCAAAGGGTATTAATACTGTTTTTCCAAAACTATTTTGTTTGTTTTGCTTATTTTGTTTGAAATTTGCATTTGAAGTTTTGCTAGAAATCACTTCAAAATTATTATTATTTTCTTCTTCCATAATGAAGACCTCCTTTTTGTTCATTATAAGGATACACAATTATTGTGAAAGTTCTGTGAAAAGCAAGTAAAATTATTTTGTATTTATATTGATATTTTTGTTGAATTATTGTAGAATTGAAATATAAAATTTCATAAAAAAGGTGCAAAAATGAAAGAAAAAGAAGAACAAAGATTAATAAATTTAAAACAATATGAATGTGAATTAAGAAGTAAGGGATATAAATATATATGTGGAATTGACGAGGCAGGAAGAGGACCATTAGCAGGACCTGTAGTTGTTGCAAGTGTTATAATGCCTGAAAACTCTATGATTGAAGGGGTAAATGATTCTAAAAAAGTTTCAGAGAAGAAAAGAGAAAAATTATATGATTTGATTTTATCAGAAGCAATTAGTTATGGAGTTGGAATAATAGGACAAGATGAAATAGATGAAATAAATATATTAAATGCTACAAAAAAAGGATTAACTATATCTTTGCAAGAATTAACTCAAAAACCAGATTTAATAATAGTAGATGCATTAAATAATATAGATACATTAGGAACAAAATATGAATCAATAATAAAAGGTGATGCTAAATGTTATTCTATAGCAGCGGCATCTATTATTGCAAAAGTTACAAGGGATAGAATTATGAGAGAATGGGATAAAGTATATCCACAATATGGTTTTGTAGCACATAAAGGTTATGGAACTGTAGCACATATAAAAGCACTAAAAGAATATGGGGCATGTCCATTACATAGAAAAACATTTATAAAACATTTTATTTAAAAGAGGAGAAAAATATGAAAAAAAATGACAAAGGAATAACAATGTTATCACTTGTAGTTATGCTTGTTGTATTAATGATGTTAGCAACAATTACTATGTATTATGGAAATAGTGCAATGAAAGAAGCAAAATTACAAGATTTAAAAACAAATATGTTGCTAATACAAGCAGCAGTAAAGGGAGATTTAGAAAAATACCATTTTGAAACAAGCAATTTAAGTGATAGTGAAAAAATAAGTAAAAAATCACAATATTTAAAAGGAATACCAATAGAGAATGCAGAAAGTGATATTAAGGTAAAATTTGATGCATTAGCTAATAATACAGAGATTCAATTAAAAACACAAATAAGCGATGATTATCAACAAGTTGGAGGAAAATTTGATTATTACTATTTAGATACAAATACTTTAAGCCAATTAGGCTTAAAAGATGTTCAAAGTAATGATGAAAATGGATATTATATTGTTGCATATAGTATGAATCCAAACTATTCAAATATTGTTGAAGTAATTAATACAAAAGGATATTTAGGAAATTACTCATTAAAGAGAATAGAAGCATTATAATTATTAGAAAGGAAAACTAATGAATATATTAGATATAATTGCAAAAAAACGTGATAAAAATGAATTAACAAAAGAAGAAATAGAATATTTTATAAAAGAATATACTATAGGAAATGTAACTGATTATCAAGCAGCAGCACTTGTTATGGCAATATATATAAATGGAATGAATGAACAAGAAATAACAAATTTAAGTTTAGCAATGGCTCATTCTGGAGAAATATTAGATTTATCCTCATTAGGAGAAAATATTGTAGATAAACATAGTACAGGTGGTGTAGGAGATAAAGTTTCTATTATATTATTACCACTTATTGCATCATTAGGAATACCTGTTGCAAAAATGTCTGGAAGAGGTCTTGGATTCACAGGAGGAACAGTAGATAAAATGGAATCAATTCCAGGATATAAAACAAATGTTGAAATAAGTGATTTTATTTTAAATGTTCAAAAAATTGGAATAAGTATGATAGGACAAACAATGAATTTAGCACCAGCTGACAAAAAATTATATGCATTAAGAGATACAATATCATGTGTTGAAAGTATACCACTTATTGCATCAAGTATTATGAGTAAAAAAATAGCAAGTGGTGCTAATAAGATTGTATTAGATGTTACAGTAGGAAAAGGTGCATTTATGAAAAATAAAGAAGATGCACAAAAATTAGCAGATTTAATGATAAGAATTGGTGAACTTGCAGGAAGAGAAGTAGTATGTGTACTTACCAAAATGGATGAACCACTTGGATATTCAATAGGAAACAATTTAGAAGTAATAGAGGCAATAAAATTTTTTAAAGGATATATGCCTAAAGACTTAAAAGATGTTGTTTTCGAACTTGGTGCTAATATGATAAAATTAGCAGGATTAGGAGAAAATCTTGAAGAAAATAAATTAAAGATTCAAGAAAATATTGTGAATGGAAAAGGATATGAAAAATTTCTTCAAATGGTTCAAAATCAAGGTGGAGATATTTCATATATAAATAATATTGACAAATTTGAAAAATCTAAATATATAATACCTGTAACAAGCTTAAAATCTGGAATAATTTCTGATATAAATGCTGAAGATATTGGAAAAGTTGCATGTTTATTAGGAGCAGGAAGAATAAGAAAAGAAGACAATATAGATTATACTGCAGGGATAGTATTAAATAAAAAAGTAGGAGATTATGTTAAAGAAAATGAAATATTAGCATATATTCATACTAATAATGAAAATGTTATAAAAGAAGCAATAGAAAAAATTCAAAATATATGTAAAATATAACTATTGAAAAAGTTATATTTTATGTTATAATAATTATGTATATAAATTAGGAAAGGACAGAGAAAAATGAAAAATAAAGAAAATAAAGTTATAAAAGAAAAAAGTAAATCAGATAAAAAACAAGTAGTATCAAAAATTTTTGCATTTATAATGCTTTTACTTATGGTATTTGCATCATGTTCAACATGTATTTATTATGTTGTTGCAACAATTCAAAAATAATTATGCTAATACATAAGTAATACCTTCAAGAAAGGGTGAAAAAAGTGAAAAATATAGGTGATTTAATCAATACATTTTATGAACAAAATATTTTAGCATATATACAGAGTTTGCAAGAATATCCTATAAAATTTGTATCTTTAATATTAGATATAACAATAGTTGTTTTTCTTGCATATGAATTAATAAAAATTGTAAAAGGCTCTAGGGCATGGCAATTAATAAAAGGTATTGCATTTTTAGTTGTTGCAACAGGTGTAAGTAAATTATTAAACTTATACATATTAAATTATATTTTATCAATGATAATGGATTGGGGAGTAATACTTGTAATAATTATTTTCCAACCAGAAATAAGGAGAGCATTAGAACAATTAGGTGGAAATAATAGGTTTTCAAGATTTTTTGGATTTGATAAAGATATAATAACTAGAACAAAAGAAGATATATATAAAGTAGTAATTGCAGCATTTGAACTTGCAAAAACACATACAGGAGCATTAATTGTAATAGAAAGAGACATTAAACTTAGTGATATTATTGCAACAGGAATACCAATGAATTCAGAAGTATCACCTCAATTACTTGTTAATATATTTGTACCTAATACTCCATTACATGATGGTGCAGTAGTTATTACTGAAAATAAAATAGCAGCAGCAGCTTGCATGTTACCACTTGCAAGTGATCAAGATATTGCTAAAGAATTAGGAACAAGACATAGAGCTGGTATTGGGATCTCAAAAGAATCTGATGCTCTTGCAATAATTGTTTCAGAAGAAACAGGAAAAGTTTCTGTTGCAAAAGATGGAACATTGATTGCAGATGTAAGAGAAGATGTGTTAAAAAAGATTTTAATAAATAATATTGTTACAAAACGTTTTACAAATATTGAAGAAAAAAAGAATAATAGTAAAAAAGTATTAACTAATATTCGAAATTTCTTTAAAAATAAAAAGAAAAAAGAAAAATAAGTGGCTAGTTGCCACCTTTTCTTTTATTAGAGGGTGAATGAATGAGAAATATAAAATTAACAATAGAATATGATGGAAAGGATTTCAATGGCTGGCAAAAACAGCCAAATAAATTAAATATTCAAGGAACAATAGAACAAGCAATAAAAAGCATAACAGGTGAAGATGTCGAATTAAATGCTTCTGGAAGAACAGATGCAGGAGTACATGCTCTTGGACAAGTAGCCAATTTTAAGACAAATTCACAAATTCCAATTGAAAAATTTGCTATAGCAATAAATTCAAGATTAAAAAAATCTATAGTAATAAAAAAAGCAGAGGAAGTTGATGAAAGATTTCATAGTAGACTAAATTGTAAAAGAAAGACATATAGATATATAATAAATAATTCACCATATGGAACTGCTATATATAGATATTTAGAAACACATATTCCACAAAAACTAAATGTAGAAAAGATGAAAAAAGCAGTTAAATATTTTATAGGAGAACATGATTTTAAAGCATTTAAAGCAAGTGGAACAAGCAGTAAGAGTAGTGTTAGAACAATATATGATGCCAAAATATATCAAAATGGAGATAAAATTTATATTGAATTAACAGGAAATGGTTTTTTATATAATATGGTTAGAATTATTGCTGGAACACTTGTAGAAGTAGGATTAGAAAAAATAGAACCAGAAAAAATTGAAGAAATAATAAAAGAAGGAAAAAGAGAAAATGCAGGAAAAACACTTCCTCCAAATGGTTTATATTTAGTTGATGTTAAATATGAGTAACAAGTGAAAAAGAAATTCATAAGATATATAAATAATATTTATAAAAAATGGAGGTCTTTATGAATTTCTTTTTAATTTTTGCCCTTATATTTTTTACAATAATAGTTGCAATATTTCTTCAAAAATTAGTAAATTCACCAATATTAATTGGATTATTATTCTTTTCAGTATTTATATTAATTTCAGCAATTACTGGAAATACTAATTTTATTATTGTTTCAGTAGTTTTAGGGATAATAGCATTCATATCTGCATTTCTATTTTGTATAGTTTCAAGATGCAATTTCTTTGATAATTGTAATAATAGTAATGATGTTAGTACTGCAAATTTAAATACTACTAATAATAATTGTTCATGTTCATCATCACAACCTTTAACAATTTTAAATAGTGATGGGGAAATAGTAGCAAGAATAAATGGAGACAATGTTACATGTACATCTCAGCAAAATGATAATAATTCTTGTTTGAGAAGTTATAGGCATAGTTAAAAAGACTCAATATTTACTATTGAGTCTTTAAGATTTTTTTAGAAATCACAATTGTTTGGTGTTCTTGGATATGGAATAACATCTCTAATATTTTCAATTCCTGTAATATACATTAATAATCTTTCGAAACCAAGTCCGAAACCAGAATGTATATTTGTACCATATTTTCTTAATTCAAGATACCAATATAATGGATCTGTTTCAATTCCCATTTGTTTCATACGTGCAACTAGTTTATCATAATCTTCTTCTCTTTGAGAACCACCCATAATTTCACCAGCACCAGGAACTTCAAGGTCAACAGCAGCAACAGTTTTTCCATCTGGGTTTAATTTCATATAATATGATTTGATATCTTTTGGCCAATTCTTAACAAATACAGGACCATTAAAATATTCTGTAATATATTTTTCATGTTCTTTTGCTAAATCTTCACCATAATCTGGTTGAAATTCCCATGTTCTATCAGCTTTTTTCAAAATATCTATAACATCTTTGTGGTCAATTCTAACGAAATCAGAATTTAATAATTTTGTTAATTTATCTTTTAATCCTTTTTCTATAAAAGTATCACAGAAATCAATTTCTTCAGGACAATGTTCTAAAACATAATTTACAATATATTTTAAACAATCTTCTTCAATATCCATTAAACCATCTAAATCACAGAAAGATATTTCAGGTTCAATCATCCAAAATTCATTTGCATGTGTTTTTGTATTTGAATTTTCACTTCTTAATGTTGGTCCAAAAGTATAAATTTTTCCAAATGCAGAAGCAAATGTTTCACCATGCAATTGTCCAGAACCTGTTATATATGCTTTTTTACCAAATAAATCTTCTGAGAAATCAACTTTTCCATCTTTTTTTGGTAAATCTTCATCAAGATTTAATGTTGTTAATTTAAACATTTCAGCAGAACCTTCACAATCGGCACAAGTTATTATAGGTGTATGAACATATACATATCCACGTTCTTGAAAATATTGGTGAATTGCAAATGCTGCAATACTTCTAATTCTAAAAACAGCATTAAATGTATTTGTTCTTGGTCTTAAATGTGCAATAGTTCTTAAATATTCAAATGAATGTCTTTTCTTTTGAAGAGGATAATCTGTAGGGCATAGACTTTCAATTTCTATTGATGTTGCTTGAATTTCAAATGGTTGTTTTGCATTTTCTGTTATGACAACATTTCCAGTAACTTTTATAGTTGAGCTTATTGTAAGCTTTGTAATCTCATTAAAATTTGATAAATTATTATTAAAAACAATTTGAACATTTTTAAAAAAAGAACCATCATTTAGTTCTATAAATCCAAATGTTTTTGAATCTCTAATAGTTTTTGTCCATCCTTCAAGTGTAACTTCTTTATTTGCATATTCAGAAGTTTTTCTAAATAAATCTTTTATTGCTACATTAGTCATAAAAATTCCTTCTTTCTATTGTTTGTATGCCCAAATTATACAATATTATATGGAATTTTACAAGTAAAATCACAAAATTTATCGACCAATGATTCGACTAAAAAAAAGTCTTGCATAAAATTAGATTACATTATATAATAGGCATATATAAAATGATGTAATTTGAGAAAAAAGAAAATGTAAAAAATTGAGAAAGTGTGAGTTTTTTTACATATCTATACCTTAGAAAAGGAATGAAGGAAGAATGAATAAAACTAAGAGAAAAATATTTGAAACTTCAATGAAATTATTTGCAGAGAAGGGATATGATGCAACAAGTATTGAAGAAATAACAGCAACAGTAGGAGTTGCAAAAGGAACATTATATTATCATTTTGCTAGCAAAGAAGAAATATTTAACTTTTTAATTGAAGAAGGAATAAAACTATTGCAAAATAGTGTTGATATAAAAACAGCAAAACATAGTAATTATATAGATAAAATAAAAGCAATTGTATTAATACAAATAAAGATAGTAGCAAAATATGAAAATATTATAACAATAATATTAAGTCAATTTTGGGGAACGGAACAAAGAAATAAAAAATGTCAAAACCTTGTATATGAATATATTGGCCAAATTGAAAAAATAGTTCAAGAAGGAATAGAAAAAGGCGAAATAAAAGAAGGAGATACAAGAGCAATAGCATCAGAAATATATGGACTAATTTGTTCTACACTTGTTTATAAAAAAAGAGAAGGTGAAGATATGGATGTAATGCGTTTATATCATGAATATGAAAATACTGTAATAAATGGATTAAGAGTAAAATAAAAGAAAGAGGAAATAAAATGGAAACAAAATCAAGAAAAATGAAATTTACAGATTTAAAAGATATGTTAAACCAAACAGGAGAAGTATATGGAGATAGACCAGCATATATATTTAAAACAGAAGAAAAAGGAAAATTTAGAACAATAACACATAAAGAATTTAGAGAAAATATAAATGCATTAGGAACAACATTAATTCAAATGGGATTAAAAGATAAAAGAATTGCACTTATTTCAGAAAACAGATATGAATGGGAACTTTCATATTTAGCAGTTGCAGCAGGTGTTGGTGTAATAGTACCATTAGATAAAGCATTACCAGATAATGAACTTGAAAGTTTAATACTTCGTTCACAAGTTGAAGCAATAATATATTCATCAAAATATGATGTGATAATGAAGACATTAAGAGAAAAGAAGAATACTAATTTAAAATATTTTATTTCAATGGATTTAGAAGAAAATACACAAGGGATTTATGCAGAAAAAGCTTTAGTTGAAAAAGGAAAAAAATTATTAGCAGATGGAAATAAAACATATATAGATGCCAAAATAGATGCTGAAAAAATGGGAATAATGTTATTTACATCTGGTACAACAGCAATGTCAAAAGCTGTAATGTTATCACATAAAAATTTAGTAACAAATGTTATGGATATAATTCAAAGATTTGACTTAACAGATGAAGATAGATTTTTATCATTTTTACCATTACACCATGTATTTGAATGTACAGTTGGATTTTTATATCCAATATCAATTGGTGGATCAATTGCATTTTGTGAAGGTGTAAAACACATGGCAGAAAACATAAAAGAATTTGAAATAACAGCAATGATATCTGTTCCAGCAGTATTTGATATTATCTATAGAAAAGTAATGAAAACTATAGAGAAAAAAGGAAAATTAGCTAATTTAGAAAAAGGAAAGAAAGTTTCTCAATTTTTATTAAAAATGAAAATTGATTTAAGAAAACAATTATTTAAAGAAGTACATGAAAGTTTAGGACCAAAACTAAAATTAGTAGTAACAGGAGGCGCAGCATTAGATCCTGAAACAGAAAAAGGATTTAATGATTTAGGATTTGATGTAGAACAAGGATATGGTTTAACAGAAACTGCACCAGTAATTGCAGCAGAAACACCAAAATGTAGAAGGCTTGGTTCTATAGGAAAGAAATTTCCAAGTGTAGAAGTAAAAATAGATGATCCAGATGAAGAAGGAATAGGAGAATTAATGGCAAAAGGTCCATCTATAATGTTAGGATATTATGAAAATGAAGAAGCAACAAAATCAGCATTAGAATCTGATGGATGGTTCCATACAGGAGATTTAGCAAGAATTGATAAAGATGGATATATATATATTTCAGGAAGAAAGAAAAGTGTTATAGTATTAAACAATGGAAAAAATGTATTCCCAGAAGAAATTGAAACATTACTAAATAAAGTAGAAGGAATAAAAGAAACATTTGTATTTGAGAAAAAAGAAGATGATGGTGATGTTAAAGTTTGTGTAGAGATTGTATATGATAAAGAATTAATAAAAGAATTATATAATATTGAAGGAGAAGAAAACATAAAAGAATTTTTATGGGATAAAGTAAAAGAAGTAAATAAACTAATGCCAAAATATAAATATGTTAGAGAAATGGTTATAACAGAAGAACCACTAATTAAAACAACAACATTAAAAATTAAAAGACATGAAGAATTGAAAAAAGTATTAGGAAAATAAATATTACAGTAATATTACAAGATGTAAAGAAATGTTACATCTTGTAATATTTTTGTAATAAAAATGTAAACAAAAAATAGGAATAAATGCTTGTAGTTTTACGGAAACTAGTATATAATAAAAAAGAATAATAATTTTAGACGACAGAGAAAGAGGAGGGATTTGCAATGTCAAGGAGATCTAAATCTGGCATAGTAAATGTACGAATGGTAATAACAGAGGAAAAAATATTATCAAATATAGATAAAGTACAAAAATTAATAAATCCAAAAAGCAAAAAGCAAATAGTTCAATTTGAAGATGATACTTATTTTAAAGATCTAATTGAATCTATAAAAGCTTATTTAATAGAATATCCAAAGAAGAAAAACTTCCCAGTAAGTGTATATAAAGCTGCATATGAATTAGTTGAATTTGCAACAAATCAATTTGAAGAAAATACGAAAAAAGTTGAAGAATTAATTCGCCAAAGAGAAGAAAATATTGCATTAGCAGGACAATTAAAAGACTTAATTGAAGCTGTAGAAAACAAAACTGATGATTGGAAAGATAGAATTTCTGAAGCTGAAGAAGAAGGCAAATTTTCAGAAGATGTTATAGATACTTTAAAACTTGTTGGAAAAGATAAAACAAGAAAAAGTCAAAATTACCAAGATGCTATAAAATTATTAAATGCAAGAGTAAATAACTTAGAATCAAATCTTCATATTGAAATAGATATGGAAAGAATTGAAGATAGATCTAAAGCTTTAAGTTATATCGGAATTGAAGTTGCAGAAGCATTGAAAGTAATTCCAAAACCAGTAGATTTGGGTACTGCTGTAAGTGAAGCTGAAAAGGTACAAGAAGAAGTAAAAATTGAAGAAATTTCAGAAGCACAAGAAGCTGAAAAGATTGAAGAGAAGAAAGTAGAAAAAGTTGTAGAAGCTCCAAAAGAAAAAGCTACTGAGAAAAAGGTTGTTTCACAAGTTGTTGATATTGAAGAAACGAAACCAATAAATGAATTAGTAGATATGTATGAAGAAAATAATAAAGCAGAAGAATATGAAAAATCAATTATGTTTGAAAAGAAACCATCTTTATGGCAAAAATTCAAAAAATCAAAATTTGCAAGAGCTATATCATATGTTTTCAAAATTAGAATTAGAATTGAGTTACCAAATGCTTTACCAGAAGGTAGAGGAGAATAAAATAAATATTCTATATTAGTAGTTGAATAGAAGAGAAAAAAACGAATGTATGTTGTAATAGTACATTCGTTTTTTATATTAAATAATATTTTCATATTTGTTTCCATGAAGATATATATCTAAAATTCGTAAATTTTCATCATTATCATCTTTATGAAAAACAATTTCAATATAATCTTTTGGAAGAGCATCTTTTATCAATTCTCCCCATTCAATAATAGAAATTCCAGAATTAAAATATTCATCTCCACCTATTGCGTAAAATTCATCAACATCTTCAAGACGATAAACATCAAAATGGAAAATTGAAATATTTGAATTTTTATATTCGTTTACTATAGTAAATGTAGGGCTTGAAATTTCTTTATCAAGGTTAAAATAACTTAAAAAGCCTTCTGTAAATTTTGTTTTTCCAGAACCTAATTCTCCTGTAAGAACAATTATATCACCTATATTCAATTTACTTGCTATTTGTACAGCAAGTTTTTTTGTTTCATTTTCATTATGTGAAATATATCTAATACTTTTCATTTTTCTATCCTTTCAATAGCTATATTTTACAATAATTTATGAAATTTGTAAAGAAGTAACAAATATTGAAAAAGAAAATCATAATATCCAAGAATTGAATAAAAAAATTCACCATTGCCAATAATAGTAATAAAAAGCGCAAGGAGTGGATTTTCTGTGAAAAAATATAAAAATTTGAAGATAGAAGGGGCAATCCTAAATGAAAAGCAATTAGAAGAATATTTAAAAAAGATATCATTACAACATAATATTGGAAAAAAATCAGATAAATTAACATATCCAATACCTCAACTATTGGAAAATTATAATATTATCAAAATAGTATATAATTTATTAAATGAACATATAAAGCTTGGAATAACAATTAATCCAGCAGGAGAATGGATTCTAGATAATTTCTATATTATAGAAGAAGTTATACAACAAATTGAAAAAGAACTAACAATGAAAAAATATGTTAATTTTGTAGGAATACAAAATGGGCAATATGCAGGATTTGCAAGAATATATGTACTTGCATCTGAAATTGTAGCATATACAGATAATATCATAAGAAGTGAATCATTAGAAAAATATTTAACATCATATCAAAATAAAAGAGCATTAAATATGGACGAAATATGGAATATAGGAATTTTTTTACAAATTGCAATTATTCAAAATATAACAGATATTTGTATAAAAATTTATAATAGTCAAGTACAAAAATATAAAGTTAAAAATATTATAGAAAGATTAGTTGAAAAAAAGGATAGAAATAAATTAGAATTTAAGCCAATATCAATGAATAAACTAGAAAAACAAGATTTTCAAGATATAAACTATTCTTTTATTGAATATATGTCATATTGTTTAAAAAAATATGGAAAAAAAGCATATGGATATTTAAAAATATTAGAAGAAGAAACTGAAAAAGCAGGAATAACAGTACAAGACGCAATTCAAAAAGAACATTTTGATATTGCGATATGTAAAACATCTATGGCTAATTGTATTATAAGTATGAAAAAAATACAAAGAATAAATTTCCTAGAAATATTTGAAAAAATAAATGGAGTTGAAGAAATATTAAATCAAGATCCAATTAACATATATAATAAAATGGAATATAAAACAAAAGAATTATATAGAAACAATATTAAAGAATTGGCAAAACAATCAAATATATCAGAAATATATATATCTAGAAAGATACTAGAATTGTGTCGAAGAACTAATCTACAAAATAAACAAAAACATATTGGGTATTATTTAATTGATAATGGGCTAGAGACATTATATGAAAATCTAAAATGTAAATATAGAAAAACAAGAAGTAGTAAGGTAAAAGTACAACAATTTATAGAAGTGGAACA
>ERZ824600.1079-NODE-1079-length-36018-cov-13.356978_pt1 | contig 36018 bp, 27 predicted proteins | sample MGYA00519933_ERZ824600 | MGnify/ENA primary metagenome ERZ824600 (study PRJEB31778, sample SAMEA3449178) | human gut metagenome | biome: human gut; feature: human-associated habitat; material: faeces | place: United Kingdom | collected 2010/2012 ... | reverse complement strand
ACGAAAAGTCCCGCGCCCGTAACTACGCAATCGTAAAAGCGGTGGCGATACTGGGTACGTTGCTTGTTCCGTTGCTCAGGGCTACGCTTATGCAAAATGTAAGCGAGCGTTGGCACGTTGTATATTTAGTTCCGGCAATTATCGGTTTTGTAATGGCGTTATTCGCGTTGCTTTTTGCAAAGGAAACAAACGCGTTTTTAACAAAAAGAATAGAGTACTTAAAAACTCCCATCGAAGAACGCGAACAACGCAGTGAGGAAGAGCGCGAGCAAAACGCTCAAGGTGGAATTCTGACCGCTGTTAAATTCGCATTCAAACACAGGCAATTACGCTTTTTGATCATCGCCTGCTGTTGTTTCTATCTTGCTTCGTTAGGTACAGCAACGTACAGTACGGTTATGGCAAGGTCTGCTTTGATGACGGAAGAAGAAATAACTCTTGCTCTATTCTTGTATCCCGTAGGCAACGCGCTGTTTACGTTGATATCGGGTTTTGTGTCGGACAAATTCGGGCGCAAAATAACGATAATTGCGATGTCTTGTTCGGCGTTGGCGTGCTATTTGCTGTTTATTTTAAGCGGTATGTTCAAGGGGACTCCGTATTTGACAGGCTTTGCAATCGGCGGATTTATGGGCAGTTACTGGGGCGCGGGCGATACGATCGGCGGAATAATGTTCTCCGAGTCTTCTCCTACAAACTTGCGTTCGTCCGTAACAGTAATCAACACGTTGCTTAACGGAGTTATGGGCGGACTTGCAACGGTTATCTCTATGATACTGCTTCCTGTCATTCCGGAAAAGATGTTCGGCTATATGTACTTGGGTTTGACTGTGCCGGGGCTTGTGGGCGCAATCGTAATAATGTGGCTGTTTGTCGGCGAAACTCGCGGACTGGATCTTAAAACGGTAACGGGTACGGAATGGGATAAGCCTAAAAAAATTAAAGAAGAAACACAGGACGGTGAATAAAAATGGATAACAAATGGTTTGAACTCGGCGCAAACGAACAGCCGTTGGATATTATCAAGGAAACGTGCGGTTTTGCAGGCGTATTCAAACAAATAGGAGTGATCGGGGATTCTTTGGCGTCGGGTGAGTTCGAAAGCCACGACGAAAACGGCAGCATAGTTTATACCGATATGTACGGGTATTCGTGGCCCGCTGTTTTGGAGCGCATTACAGGGACGAAGTACAACAATTATTCTCGCGGCGGAATGACCGCACGCGAGTATATGCAAAGTTGGGCGGATGCAAACGGATTTTGGCAATGGAATCAAGCGTATATCATTGCGTTGGGCAACAACGATTCGTTTGTCTTCGGACATCCGTTGGGAAGCGTCAAGGACGTTCACGCAGAATGTCCGCAGGATAACGCCGATACGTTCTTCGGCAATATGGGCAAAATCGTTTGCAAACTTAAAACGATCGAGCCAAATGCGCGTATTTTTGTCGTTACTCCGCAACTTCGCGGTGATGCCTGCGATAAAGATATTCGTTATATCGCAAGCGAACTTGCCAAATTGTGCGATATGTTTGACTTTACGTACTTGCTGGATATGACTGCGCATGCGCCCGTATACGATGCCGAAATGCGTAAGTCGTTCGGGCTGGGCTTCCATCCGAACCCGATGGGGTACTATGCTTACGCATTGATGGTGGCTAATTATATCGATTACGTTATACGTAGTAACCCTCGGGAATTTGCAACGATACCGTTTGTCGGCACGTCACTCAAAAACAAAGATTACAAATAGTATGTATTTGCTGAAATGCACAATTAACGAAACTTGTAGATGTTTTCATTGCAAGTTTACAACAATTTATACGAAATATATAACCGCTTTGGGGACGAAGGCATTTGAGCTTTCGTCCCTTCTGTTATGATTGACAAAGAAAATGCGATTTGTATGATAATTTAATGTCTACTGAACAGCCCCCAGTTTTTCGCACGGTTGCAAAAAGCCGAGCAGCCAATCCAGAAATTGTAAAAAAGCGTACTGAATCTTTCGCAGATTCAGCAGCAGAATGGACAGAGCAACCACATGCGCAGCTGTATCTTCCAGCTTCGCCATCACCAGACCTATTCCACATTTCCACTTTCCCAGGCTGAATTTGCGCTCTACTTCTACCTGCTCGCATTCGTCCTGGTATGGACTTTGTCCCGTCTTTCGGTTTAACATCCGGGTTTTGCCACACAATGATATACCTGACGAGATTTGCAGAAAATGCAAAACAGGCGAAATTTTACGCGGCAAACTGCACAAATTTTGAGCATGAAATACAGCGCATTTAATAAAACAATGGTTATTTATAAAAAATGCCCGGGAAAAGTGGACTTTAAAAAACGGCAGTGATATAATATTGCCCGAAAGGTTTTGTTGTGTATTTGTGCGGCCGCGTAAAAGATTCATACAAGATTGGCTTGTTTTCAGGAGTGCGCACAAAGCAAAGTGTTCTGAAAGATCCAGTGACCATGAGAAAGAGGAGAAGCTTATGACAGAAAAGGAACTGCGCAGACTCAGCCGCAGGGAATTGCTTGAAATGCTGATCACACGGACAATAGAGAACGAAAGGCTGACAGAGGAATTGCAGCAGGCCCGGAAGGAATTGTCAGATCGGAAGCTCATTCAGGAGCGTGCCGGTTCCATGGCAGAGGCGGCCCTGCAGCTGAACGGCGTATTTGAGGCGGCAGACAGAGCAGCCAGGGAGTATCTGGGAAATATTCGCCGCATGGCAGAGGAGAGCGGAAGCACAAAATGAAACCTATTCGGAAAGAGCCGGTGGATTACCCCAGCGTGGAGCAGCTTGCAGCAGAGTTGAAGCGGGTAAAGTACCGTTCGCGGTACCGCGCCGTTCTGCGCAGCACCCTTTACATGCTGATTGTCGTGGCGGCGGTTGCCGTTCTTGTCGCTACGATCTGGATGCCGGTTCTGCAAATATACGGAGGGTCCATGACGCCGACGCTGAACGAAGGAGATATTGTTGTTTCGGTGAAAGGCTCCGATTTTGAACCGGGGGATCTGGTGGCCTTTTATCTGGGAAACAAAATCCTGGTAAAGCGCTGCATTGCCGGTCCCGGTCAGTGGGTGGATATCGATGAAAGCGGAAACGTCTATGTGGACGGCAAACTGCTGGAGGAGCCGTATCTGACGGAGAAATCCCTTGGCGGCAGCAATATTGAGCTTCCCTATCAGGTGCCGGATAATCGGTACTTCTGTATGGGAGACCATCGATCCACCTCTGTGGATTCCCGGCATACGGAGATCGGCTGTGTGTCGGAGGAACAGATTGTCGGAAAAATTGTATTCCGGGTTTTCCCCTTGCGCGAATTCGGAAAACTGAAATAGGATGGAGGGAATTGTCGGATGGATAAATTGCTCCTGCAGGATGCTGAGCCATATGCCAGTGCCCATAGGCGCAAGCGGCGTTGGTATCAGGTTATGACCTGTCTGGCGGCAGCGGTTGTGTTCTGCACGACCTATGCTCTGATCCTGCCAGCCATTACGCTGGAAAAGCAGTGCGCTCTTCCGGAGCACACACATACAGAGGCCTGCTATACCTCAGAGCAGGGAGACCTGATCTGCACCCAGTCCACAGAGCCTCAGCATACCCATACCGAAGAATGCTATCAGGAAACCCAGGATCTGGTGTGCGGTATGTCGGAAAGCACCGGCCATACACACGGAGCAGAATGCTATGACCAGGAGGGCAATCTGATCTGCGGTCAGGAGGAGTCTGAGGGACATGTCCATGGGGAGGCGTGCTGCGGAGTATCCCGGCAGCTGATCTGCGGTCAGACAGAAGAACCGGCCCATCAGCACACGGACGCGTGTTATTCCTGGAATCAGGTTCTGACCTGCGATCTGGAGGAGCATACCCACAGCGAGGCCTGCACCGCCACCGAGCCGGAGAAGCCGGTATTCTGCGGGAAAGAACCCCATACCCATGGGGAAAGCTGCCGGGACGAACAGGGAGAACTGACCTGCGGGATGGAGGAGCATACCCACAGCGAGGCTTGCACCGCCACCGAGCCGGAGGAGCCGGTATTCTGCGGGAAAGAGCCCCATACCCACGGGGAAGACTGCCGGGATGAGCAGGGAGAACTGACCTGCACCCTGGAGGAGCATACCCACAGCCTGGCCTGTTACGCAGACCCTACAGCGGATGTGGAGACGGCGGAAATCTGGGAGCAGACCTTTGGGGATGTGACCCTGACCGGGGACTGGCGGCTGGATGCCCTGGCCATTGCCAGAAGCCAGCTGGGCTATGCCGAGAGTACCAAGAACTACGTCCTGGCAGAGGACGGGCAGACCCTCAAGGGCTATACCCGCTACGGCGCCTGGAAGGGCGATCCCTACGGCGACTGGAACGCCCTGTTTGCGGCCTTCTGCCTGCACTACGGGGGCGCTGAGAATATCCCCACGGACAAAGACTGCGGCAGCTGGGCCGCGGCGCTGGCAGATGCATTTTTACCGGCCCAGTCCCATGAGGCGGCTCCCGGAGAACTGGTGTTCTTTGACCGGGACGGAGACGGCACTGCGGACTGGGTGGCCATTGTGGCAGAGGTCACGGCAGGAGAGGAGGGCGCGCCCTCCGGCATCACCGTCATTGCGGGAGATGCCGATAACGCCGTTCAGCAGCGCTCCTACGCTCTAGAGGATCCCACGATCCTCGGCTACTATGGCAGCCTGCCGGAGCAAGCGAAGGCATTCACCCTGACGGCCCAGACCGAATCCGGCATCACCGTGACCGTTACCGGCGACAGCGCCTCCCTGCCCTTCCCGGTCAGTGAGATCACGCTGACTGCGGCAGAGGTGGCGGAGGAACAGGGCAAGGCCATCCGGGAACAGCTTCCGGCAGAGGAAGGCACCGAGCCGGAGCAGCGTTTCCTGCTGGACATTGCCCTGTGGCACGGCGAGGAGGAGATCGAGCCGGTGGGCCCGGTCACCGTGACCTTCAGCGGCCTGGATACCCAGGGGCTTTATCCCAAGGTCTACCATATCGATACCGATACCCAGACCGTCAGGGATATGGAAGCGGAGAAAACAGAGAACGGCGACGTGGCTGTGGCTACAGACCATTTCTCTCTATATGCGATTTCGCTTGCGGCCGCCAGAGACCTGACGGATACGATCCTGGCAGATACTTTCCAAGCCGGTGGTGAGTATAAACTGACCGCTGATGTTCAGACGGCCGAGAATATTGGCCAGGTGACCATTACAAAGGACACCACCATTGACTTGAATGGGCATACCCTGACCATCAGCAAGGACCATCAGTGCTTTGTCGTGCAATACGGTGCAAAGCTCACCATTATGGACTCGCAAGCCCCTTCGGAGGAGACCGTGGACCTGGGCGGCAGCAACCCTTACGGCCATACGGCAAGCCTGAGTGAAGACGGTTCTACCCTGACCTATTACATCACAGAATCCACGGCCAATGGCACCGGTACCACGGAAACCCTGATAAAGCATAAAGTCCCCCTCGCCAACGCAGGAAAGATCCTGTGTAAGGAGGGTTCTGATCAGGTAATCAAGGTTGAGAACGGCGGTACATTGGAACTAAAGAGCGGTGTACTCCAAGGCACCGGCGTCAGACATATTGTCTATGTGGAGGACGGTACGCTGAACGTAAGTGGCGGCTATATTGTGGGCGGCGGCAGTGACGACATGCCCGGCGGCGGTATCTACGTCGGCAGCGGTGCGGTGAAAGGTACGGTGAATATCCAGGGCGGTGTTGTTGCGGCCAACTGTGGCAATTTCGGCGGCGGTATCTACGTCGTAGGCGGAGAGCTGACCATCTCCGGCGGTGCGGTGACGGGCAATGGGGTCTTCAATGGACACGACGACGATGGTGCCGGTATCTATGTCAACAGCGGCACGCTGAAACTGTCCGGCAACGGTTATGTGACCAACAACTCTAAGAGTTGTGATTGTACAGGTTGCCCAATCGATACGAACAACACCCACGGCGGCGGCGGTATTGCTCTGGCGAACGGTTCTACCATGGAGATGTCCGGCGGCTATGTGACCGGCAACTTTTCCACTCTGGCAGGGGGCGGCATTTATGCGGGCTACTATGCAGGGGATGGTGGAGTCAATTTTAAGATGACCGGCGGCACCATTGCCGCTAACTGCGCCCAATATGGCGAGGGCGGCGGCCTTCGTATCGGCGGCGGTGACAACGGCGGTACCTACGGCGTGATTCGAACAGAGGGAAAAGTATATATTACCAATAACAAAACGCTTACCACGGACGACTGGGGCGGCGGCGGTATTTTCGTGCAGGAAGGTGGCCATCTGTCAGTCATGGATGCGCTGATCACGAACAATAAAGCGGGCGGCTTTGGCGGCGGTGTGGGTGCCTGCCCTACGGGCAAGACCCTGATCGTCAATGAAGACGGTGCGGCCATTTACGGGAATGAGGCTTCCGGCACACAAATGTCTATCGGTGGTAACGGCAAAGATTATGATCGCTCTTTGGCGCAAAAAAGTCCAGTCTTTATGATGAACAATGGCTACCAGGATTACTTCTGTGTCCGTAATAGCAATGGTGCAAACGAGCCTATTTCTCTTGTCACCGGTCTGATGGCTGGCGGCGGGGCGGCGAACTGGAAGGGAAGCTGTGACGAAAAGCCTGTTACCATCGGCAGGACCGGCTATGCGGCTGCAAAGTATCTGTTCGGTTTAACTGCAAACCCAGATGACACCGCCAAGGGCCAAGCAGTCAGTGCCGCGAGGGTCATTATCACCGGCAACAGTTCCGGCGTTCATGGCGGCGGCATTATGACCAACGGCGGCCTGATTCTGGGCGACCCGAAGGGAAAGGTTGTAACGGCCACACCGGAACTGGACATTACCGGCACCAAGGCATTGGTCAAGGACGGCGTACGGCAGGAGGGGCTGAAAGGCTTCCAGTTCCAGTTCCAGCTGAAAGACAGCACTGGCAAGGTTGTCGGAGAGGCAACAGCCGATGATACCACCGGTGAATTTACGTTTCAAGACATAGAGTTTTCTCAGGCCGGAGTCTATACCTACATGCTCAGCGAGGTCACTGGCAATCGAACCGATGTCACCTATGATACGACGGTACATAGGATTCAGGTGACAATTGAGGAGAAAACCATTTCCCTTTTGGGCGTGGAGTTCAAAAGCTACTATGTATCCTCCGTTTCTGTCGATGGCAATGTAGTCGGCGGTTCCTCCGGCTCCGGGGGGGATTCCCAGACGGGGACGTTCAGGGTTCGCTTTAAGAAGGAGGAAGGCTGGGAAAACCTGCACATGCACGTATGGGCCGATCCGAATAATCCGCTTACACAATGGCCGGGAATACAGATGAACAAGGATGATACGGACGGCTCTTACTATTACGACCTTCCTGTTACCGGAAGGGGTATATACAATTATGTTTTCAACATTGGTTCTGATGCGAAGAAAACAAAGGATATTACAAATGTCCCCTATGCACCGGGAAAAGAAGCTCTGTTCGACGCTGACGGTAATGTCCTGTCGAACACCGCCGCCGACACCGGCTCCACGGAGACCGGGGACGCGGTTGGGCATGGGAGCAATTCGGATGGGTCTTATTCCCTGGTGCTGGAGGGAGACACCTTTACCAACATCATGACCACCCAGCTGAATCTGCAAATCACGAAGACGGACAGCGTGGACGCTTCGAAGCTGCTGGAAGGTGCAGAGTTCACCCTGAAAGAACCGGGGACAGAACCCCCCGTGAAGGCCACCACCGGTAAAGACGGCATTGCGACCTTTTCCGGCATCCGGCGCAATACCACCTACTATCTGTATGAGACGCAGGCACCCTCCAATTACATGACGGCAGGCCCCTGGATTCTGGAGGTCGGGAGCGAAGACGCGACGCTTTACCCGGCCACGGAGAACCCGGACGGAACGCTGGAAAAAGCCGGGGAAGGAACGCCCCTGACCGTCACCGGCACCGACCCGAAGGTGCTTTCGGTCACCGTCCGCGACATTTCCTGGGGCTACGAACTGCCCGACACCGGCGGGGCCGGGACAACCTCTTATACCGCAGGCGGCCTGGCGCTGATCTTCGGCGCGGCGACCCTGATGTATGTCCATTGCAAGCGCCGAAAGGAGGATGAAGCATCTTCCTGATACGCGGAAAGCCACCATTCAAATTCAAAATGATGATGAAAGAAGGAGCACGAAAAATGAAGCACGCAAGAAAACTGACCAGCCTCCTGCTGGCCCTGGTCATGGTCTTCGCCCTGGCCGTCACAGTTGCCGCCGATGGGACAACTGGAACCACCGGCACGGGCAGCATTACCATTTCCAACGCCGCAAAGGGCGAAACCTACACCATCTACAAACTGTTTGACGCGACCGTGAGCGAGGACGGCAAGAGTATCGCTTACACCGGCAAAATTCCCGAAAGCCTGAATACTTATTTCACCGCGGATACAAATGGCTATATCAGCGCTACTGGTGCGGCCAAAGAAGGGGAGAATATGAGTGATGGGCTGAAAACTGCCCTGAAAGCTTGGACGGCAAATGCAACAGCCGCTGCAACGGCCAAAAGTGACGGCTCAGCCCTGAACTTTAACGGACTAGCCTATGGCTATTATGTTGTGACCACTACTCAGGGTAATCAGGTTATCAGCGTTGATTCAACAATGCCAGATGTTACCATTGTTGACAAGAATAGTTCTGCACCTAAAGACTTGAGTAAAACTGCCGATAGTGATAATGTCTCCATTGGCGACACGGTCACCTATACCGTTCGTTTCAAGACCTCCAATTATTATGGCGCTGGTGAGGATGCAAAGGAAATCGTTTCCTATAACATCGAGGATACCCTGCCCGACTTCCTGTCCGATGTGAAGGTCACCAGCATCATTGTAGACAATGATGGCAACGACACGACCACCGATGACCGGGCTGATGTCACTGACCAGTTTGCTAAAAAGAAGATCGTCATTGACTGGTATGACGAGGCCAATAGCAAGTTCCTGTATAACAATGGTGCTACCGTCACCATCACCTACACCGCTAAAGTAACTGAAAAAGCCGCCATTGATGGCAATGGCAACACCAACAAGGTCACTGTAACGTGGACTACTAAGAACGGCACTGTGCCTGGGCCCGGCGAGCTGAAACAAGAGGAAACCATCTACACCTATGCCATTGCGTTGAAGAAGGTCAACAATAAGGGCACTGCCCTGCCCGGCGCTGTGTTCCAGTTCCCGTTCTATGTGCAGACTACTCCTGACGCCAACGGCGCTTACATCTATGCCGGTACCACCCCTGGCGAAGGTCTTACGAACCAGATCACCACACCTGACAGCGGCGTGATCGTTGTGAAGGGTGTTAAATCCGGTACCTATGAAATTAAGGAGGTCACAGCTCCTGCCGGCTATAACAAGCTGACTGCCCCTGTCACTGTCGAAGCTGTCAAGACCAGTCAGACCTCCACGCATACCACCGTGTATCTGGACGAAAACGGCAATACCACTAATACGCAAACTGAAAAAACAATTGAGGTTAATGTCGATATTGAGACCATCGCCGCAACCGCCGTTGTTGTTGTCAACAAGGCCGGTACCGAGCTGCCCTCCACCGGCGGCATGGGCACCACCGTCTTCTATGTCCTGGGCGCTGTCCTGGTCGTTGGGGCCGGGGTGCTGCTGGTCACCAAGAAGCGCATGAGCCAGAGCGAGATCTAACCGGGGCACTGCCGCGGATCCGTTTCTGCGATACCCTCAAAACCCGTGCCGGGGAGCCTTCCTCCCCGGCACGCAGCCACAAGGAGAACCCTGTATGCGAAAACATCTGTCAACCATTGTTTTGCTTTTCATATTGCTGATAGGGCTGTCCTTGTTGCTGTACCCCACCGTCAGTGACTACTGGAACGCACTCCACCAGACCAAGGCCATTACCACCTACGCCGAAAACGTGGCCGCTCTCGACAACGCCAGCTATGATGCCATCTGGGACGCCGCCAGGGCCTATAACCGGAACCTGCTCAACCGCAGCAACAGCTTCCTCCTCTCCCAGGAGCAGAAGGCCGAATACGAAAGCCTGCTGGACATCTCCGGTCAGGGGATCATGGGCTATATCGAGATTCCCGAAATTGACGTGAGCCTGCCCATTTACCACGGCACGGAGGACACCGTTTTGCAGGTGGCCGTGGGCCATCTGGAATGGACCAGCCTGCCGGTGGGCGGGGAGAGCACCCACTGCGTCCTCTCCGGTCACCGGGGCCTGCCCAGCGCCAAGCTGTTCACCAACCTGGACAAGCTCCGGGAGGGGAACATCTTTCTCCTGCGGGTGCTGGATGAGATCCTGACCTATGAGGTGGATCAGATCCTCATCGTAGAACCCCAGGATACCGCCGCACTGGAAATTGTAGAAGGCCAGGACTACTGCACCCTGGTGACCTGCACCCCCTACGGCATCAATACCCACCGGCTGCTGGTTCGCGGACACCGCATCGACAATATCGAGGAAGTCAAAACCGTGCGGGTCACCGCCGACGCTGTCCAGATAGAGCCCATGCTGGTGGCCCCCATCGTCGCCATTCCCATATTGCTTGTGCTGCTTTTGCTGCTGCTGCTGCCCCGGCGCAGAAAGAAATAGGAGGTTTGTGATGAAAAAACATCTGAAAAGTCTGCTTGCGCTGCTGCTCCTGGCCTGTCTGCCCCTGTCTGCCGCCGCCCACCCGGTGCCCGATGAACAAAAAGACGGCCATTGCAGCATCACGGTGACCATGACCTATCAGGGAAAAGCCCTCCCAGGGGGCACTCTGGCCCTTTACAAAGTGGGGGATGTGGCAGAGGAAGACGGCAACTATTCCTTTGTCCCCGTAGAGGCCATCCGGGAGGACATGGCTCAGTTTGGAGACATCCAGTCCCCGGAACTGGCAGGGGAGCTTCTCAAGCTGGAAAGCAAGCTGACCCCGGTGACTGCCCTCCCCCAGAAGGTGGGGGAAGACGGCAAGGTGACCTTTTCTTCCCTGCCCTTTGGCCTGTATCTGGCGGTGCAGAAAACCGCCCCTGCTGGGTACGGCAAAACAGAGCCTTTCCTTGTGAGCCTTCCCTACCTCTATGAGGGGGAATACCAATACGACGTGGCCAGTCAGCCGAAAACCGACCTGGAACGGGAGGTGCCCACCAAGCCCACCAGCCCTGCAACGAACCCCACCTTCCCCGGCGGCAAGAAGCTGCCCCAGACCGGCCAGCTGTGGTGGCCGGTGCCGGTGCTGGCCTGCGGCGGGCTGGGCTGCATTGTGGTGGGGCTGTTCCGCCGCAGGAGGGCCGGGGATGAAGACTGACCCAGGAAGAATTTGGATCAATACAGGGCTGCTGCTGCTGGCAGCGGCCCTGTTTCTATGGGCCTATAACGGCCAGGAGTCCCGCAGAGCCGGAGACGCTGCCCAGCAGGTCATCACGGAGCTGACCCAGTCCCTGCCCCAGCAGCCCCCAACGGAGGCCGGAGTTGACCCGGAGCGCTCAGAAGCCCCGGCGGTAAAGCTGCCGGAATACCTGCTGGATGCCCAGCGGGAGATGCCGGAAAAAACCGTGAACGGCCGGGACTATATTGGCGTACTGAGCATCCCATCTCTGAATTTAGAATTGCCGGTGCTGAGCCAGTGGAGCTACCCCAATCTCAAAGTGGCCCCCTGCCGCTATTCCGGCTCCCTATACCAGAATGATCTCATCCTCTGCGCCCACAACTACGCTTCCCATTTCGGCAAGCTCAAAACCCTCCAACCCGGGGATACCCTGCTCTTTACGGATATGGACGACCAGGTGGTCTCCTTTCAAATGGTAGAGCAGGAGATACTGGAACCGGACGACGAAGAAGCCATGACCACCGGCGACTGGGATCTGACCCTGTTCACCTGCACCCCCGGCGGCCAGACCCGCGTCACCGTCCGCTTCCAGCGGGCAGACCCGGGCCGCAGCCAGGAGTGAGACATGCCGAAATGCCCAACATTTCCCGCCCGTTTCGGCGCAACCTATGACTGCGGACAAAAGCCGCAAAAAGAAACGGAAAAGGAGAGATTTACGATGGCAAGCAAGAACAGCAACCAGATCAACGTTCCCCAGGCCCGGGAGGCTATGGACAAGTTCAAGATGCAGGCAGCCCAGGACGTTGATGGTCCAGTTACCTATTGAACTATAATAGAATCATCCAAAATAATTCTAATCAACGGTTGGTTTCCAAGTCTATTGTAGTTCACTCGATAAAAAACTTCATAAGCAGTTCGTTTTCCTGTTACATACACAAACAGGAAATCTAATTTTCAAGCCATGCTCGTAGAAGCGCATTCTATGAGCATGGCTTTTTTACTTGTCATATCGCACATTTTTAGCCATTTGTTCGCATCAAAAAAGGTGTATATTTGTGCAATGTTCCAAACTTTACCACATCTCAAAAATTCTTTGAAAAGGATATTAAAAAATGGCCTTTCTCGATGGCTACTTAAGTGAGGGGGTTCTTCAAAGAGGCACTCCTCTTACCCCCTCACCTGAACCTTGAAAACTCCATACTCATTCATCTGATACATTCTTCTGGACCGGAGCCGGGAGGACAGTACGCCGTGACCACCTGCTCCATAAGGGGTACGAAGCGAAGAAGCCCGCAAGGGCTGAAGCAAAGGTGCTGAGCGAGAAATGCTGTCTCCAATTTTGGATTGCCACCAACAAGGCGACGAGGGTTCAGATAGGACAATGATACTTCTCTACGGAGCTGGCGGAGGACCCGGCAGGGGTGGAAGGCCCATGGACTCGATTCGCTCTCGAGCGTCAGATGATTTCCCTTTGCGCGTTTAGGGGGCGAGGCCGAATGAAACGCACCGACCAAAGCGCAGAAGGCTTTTCTTTGTTTTGGTGGAGCAGAAAAATAAGCAAAATAACAATAGGAGGTACAAAATGAATCACTGCAAAACCATTGCCATTGTCAATCAGAAGGGAGGTGTTGGAAAAACCACTTCCACCGTCAATCTTGGTGTCGGTCTTGCGCAAGCCGGAAACCGGGTGCTGCTGGTAGACGATGACCCCCAGCACAGTTTGACCATCAGTCTTGGTATTCGCAATGCCGACGATGATCTGGACATCACACTGGCTACTGCCATGCAGGCAGAAATCCGGGATGAATCCGTTCCCTGGGAAGAAGGCATCATCCACAGCGGCGAGGGGGTCGATTTGCTTCCTGCGAACATTGAACTGTCCGGCGTGGAAATGAGTCTGTTCAATGCCATGTCCCGGGAGCAGGTGCTGAAATCCGTTCTCAGCCGGGTGAAAGAGAACTACGACTACATTCTCATTGACTGTATGCCGTCCTTGGGGCTGATGTCCGTCAATGCCCTGGCTGCCGCCGACAGCGTGATCATCCCGTCTGCACCGGACTTTCTTTCTACAAAGGGTCTGAATCTGCTCATCCGTACCATCAGCAGAGTGCGGCGGCAGATCAATCCGAAACTGAAAATCGACGGAATCCTTATGACCATGGTGGACGGGCGAACCAACAATGCCAAAAGCATTATCGCCGCCCTGCGCTCCACATTGGGTGGCAGCGTCCGGGTATTCGACACGGAAATCCCCCGCTCTGTCCGGGCCGCTGAGGCCTCCGGCGAGGGAAAGAGCATTTTCGCCTTTGACCCCAAAAGCCGGGTGGCCCAGGCCTACACAAACTTGACAAAGGAGGTAGCCGAACTTGGCAAAGAAACAAATCGATCTCGGTCTGACGGGGCTAGATGAACTGTTCATGGATGATCGGGAGCGGGCGGAATCCAAGCTCCCAAAAATCCATGAAATTCCCCTTTCGGAAATTGACGAATTTCCGAACCATCCCTTTCATGTCCGCTTAGATGAGGACATGGATCAGCTGGTGGAGAGCATCAAGGAGCGGGGAATCATCACCCCGGTGACACTGCGGCAGAAACCGGACGGGCGGTATGAAATCGTCTCCGGCCACCGCAGGACAAAAGCCTGTGAATTGGCAGGCCTGACCACCGTGAAAGCGGAAATCAAGGAGCTTTCCAGAGATGATGCCATTATTCTTATGGTGGAATCGAATCTTCAGCGCACTACCATCCTGCCCAGCGAAAAGGCGTTTTCCTACAAAATACGGCTGGAAGCTATGAAACGGCAGGGTGAACGCTCCGACTTAACTTGTGGACCAGTGGGCCACAAGTCAGACGGAACCAAATCGAGAGATGTTATTGCAGAATCTACGGACGAAAGTGCAAGACAAGTGTCTCGCTACATCCGTCTCACCCACCTTATTCCGCCACTGCTGGATTTGGTGGACGCTGGGAAAATCGCTTTCCGGCCCGCCGTGGAGCTTTCCTACCTGACCGAGGAGGAACAGGACAGCTTGCTGGATTCCATCAATTCCGAGCAGTCCACCCCGTCCCTGGCGCAGGCCCTGAAGATGAAAGAGTTTTCCCAGAACGGCAGGCTCAACGCCGACGTGATCCTCTCCATCATGTGCGAGCAGAAGCCCAACCAGAAAGAGAAAATCAGCTTTCAGTCAGAACGGCTGAAACCGTTCATCCCCAAAAACTTCACCGCCAAGCAGACCGAGGACTATGTGATCAAGGCTCTGGAGTATTACCACCGGTATCAGCTCCGACAAAAGGAGCGTGACCGATAATGGCTCTAAAGTGTCGTTCCCCTCCCCCTCACACTCCCCCTTATATTGTATTACCAGCTGTACCAGCTGAAAGAAACGTAGACACCTGCCAAAATCGGCGGGTGATTCTTTTGTGAAAGGAAAATGCCATGCGAAAAATTATGAAACGGGGGTTCTGCCTGTTTCTGGTGGCCGTGCTGCTGGCAGGGCTGGTGCCCTGTGCCTTTGCGGATGAAGCGAAGACCTCCGAGGAAGTGGAAGCATCCGAGGCCGCAACGGAGGCAGCGGAAGAAACGACGGCTCCACCGGAAACGGCAGTTCCCTCAGAATCCACCGAACCGCCGTCAGAAACTATTGAACCGCCAGAGGCAACGGAAACCACGGAATCGGAAACGGAAGTCACAGAACCGGAAGCTGACCCGGTAGAAGATGCCCCGGAAGATGCCGTTGAGGATGACCGGCTTGCTGCCTATGCCTCCACGGTCACCAACGTGCTTCTGTTTGACAAGGCAAGCCCCAATTACACCACGGTCCTGAGAAGCCAGGTGTCTGTGACCTACAACCCCAACGGAAGCGATGCCGCAAAAACAGCTTATATCAAAAATCTGGGCTGGCACTTCGCACGGTACAACAATGTTCCCTATGAGGACGATCCGCTGTACTGCATCGAACCCTGCAAGAATTACGCAGCCAGCACTTCGGGCAACTACATGGACGAGGATCTGGGGGTATCCGGCAGCGGCAGCACCCGTGGCAGTAATGTCTGGTATGCCATGCCCTATTCCTACCGCCAGGCCATCGCCCTGACCCTGCTGTACTCCCGGCAGCTGTGGGACAGCAATTACAGCGTCAAAACCACGGCCATGGCCAACAACCCCAATGTGTCCACCCGGATCGCCACCCAGTTCCTGATCTACGAGATCGTAACAGGATTGCGGGATGCGGATACCTTCAACCGCCGTGGCTCCAACGGTTATACCAGCGGGGATGTATTCTATAATGCGGGTGTCGCCAGCGTTTCCGGCTTTGCGGAGAAGTACAACAGCATTGTTTCCAGCGTTCAGAACGCCATGAAAATCCCCAGCTTTACCAGTCGCTCCTCCGGCTCCGCCCCCACCATCACCATGAGCGGGAACCAGGTAAGCGTTACGGATTCCAACGGTGTACTGGGGAACTTCTCCTTCACCAATGGGAATGGTGCTTCGTTTTCCAAGTCTGGGAACACCTTGACCATCACCAAAACAGGCTCTATTTCTCCCACAGCTCTATTCAGTGCTACCCGGAGTCTGCCCTCTGCGGAAAACTCCACTGTATCCATTTACTACAGCGCCAGCAGCACCTACCAGACCTGTGTCAAGCTGTATTCTCCCCAGGTGGATACACTGCGGGCTTATTTCAGGATCAACGCCCCGGACCCCGGTGCCATTGCCCTGGTAAAAACCACGGAGGACGGTCAGAATTTATCTGGCTGGCAGTTTTCCCTGTACTCCAACGCCGCCTGCTCCACCTTGGTATCCGGCCCCCATACAACGAACAGCAACGGAAAAATCAGTATCACCGGGCTGAACGCTGGAACTTATTACGTCAAGGAGCTGGGGCATACCAACAGTGCCATTTCCTCCCGCTACACCTGTTCCGGGGATAATCCGCAGAGCGTCACGGTGTCTAACGGAACTACCACCAGCGTCAGCTTCTATAACAAGCTGACCGTCGGTGCCTTGGAAATCCGAAAGTCTACCAACACCGGCAACCACCTGGACGGCTGGAAGTTCATCGTTAAAAAGGACGGCACAGAAATTCCCGGATCTCCCTTTACCACGGATGAAACCGGCATTATCCGCATTTCCAATCTGGCCCCCGGAAAATACCTTGTCCTGGAATCCCCCACCGAGGACCCCTATTGGTCTGGGGAGCTGGGCTACCACACCGTTACTGTGGAGTACGGAAAAACCGCCGTTGATCAGTGGCTGAACAAGGAGCAGGGCCTGGGTTACTTTACCAAGTCCACCAACACGGGTGACGAGATTTCCGGCTGGCATATTACTGTTTATACGGATGAAGCCTGCACTCAGAAACTCCGTACCCTCATTACCGGCCAGGACGGCACCGTAGGTATCTATCTGGAACCCGGCACCTACTGGGTCAAGGAAACCGGCAGTGAGGAGGTCCGGGACGATTACTGGAAGATGGATGATTCCGTGAAGAAGCTGGTAATCCGGTCCCATGAGAAAACAACCCTGGAGTTTATCAACAACTACAGCGGCAGAATTTCCATCCAGAAAATCGTAAAGCCGGAAAGTACGTTGGAGGGCTGGAAGTTTAAAATCACGGATACGGACGGGAAAGAAGTTTCCGGTTCTCCCTTTGCCACGGACAAAAACGGAAAAATTCTCACCGGCAATCTCGCCCCCGGAGACTACACCGTGGAGGAAGTGCTGCCCGCTGACAGTCTCTACACAGGAGAAGCCCCGAAAACCGTTACTGTCACCGCAGGCAAAACGGCAGAGGTATCTTTCCTCAACAAACTGCGCACCGGGAAAATCACCATCCGAAAGGTGGACACCAAGGATGAACCTTTGGCGGGAGCCACCTTCCTGCTGGAAGGCAGCGAGGACGGGAGTCTCTGGTATCCGGTTATTCCAGGCTCTAACGGTGTTTATGTTCTAGGAGAACCTTCGGAAGAAAACCTTGCAGCCGCCAGTAAGACTTCCGGTGAGGATGGTCTGCTGACCTGGGAGGGCCTGCCCATCACGCTGCAATACAGGATCACGGAAACGAACGCACCGGATGGCTACACGCTGCTGAAAGACTATGCCTTTGCAGGAACTCTACCCGCAGACAATACCGAAATGGAATTGCGGGTGGTCAACGGAGAAGCCTTCGCTCTGCCCAAGACCGGCTCAACCGGCTTTGTCCGCATTCCCATGGCTACCGTTTTTTGTCTGATGCTGTGCGCCGCAAATCTTTGGCTGCTCCGTAAGAAAGAGCAGTAAGCCAACCGGGGAAACACCCCGGATTTTTTAACCTCAAATTCAAAATCTTAATTCAGAAAGGACTTTACTATGAAAACCATGAAGAAAATTGTTTGCGCCCTTATGACCCTTGTTCTGCTGCTGTCCGGCGTTCCCGCTGCCTTTGCAGATGAAGCCAAAACCATCGACCAGGATGCCGCTTGCAGCCTGACAATCTGGAAGTTCGACTACACCAACGCCAAGAAAGACGGCGTGTGGGATGAAGATGCCTTTCCCTCCACCGGCTGGCAGGAAAGCTATGTAGAAAACGCCCTGGTGAACACCAATCGGAAAGGCGACACCGACGGCCAGAACGGCAACGCTCTGGGAAACGGTCAGGCCAGCAAAGGCTATGCCATTGCCGGTGTGGAATTTACCTATCTGAAAGCCGCGGACATTGTGACCTTTGAGAATCAGGGTACAACTCAGGTCCTTTACGGCTTCCACAAGACGGATGCCGCAGATCTGCTGAAAGCCATCGGTCTGGAAAACGGTGCCAACCGCTGCACTGAGGCGGACAGCCTGGACGCCGACCGCTACTTCTACACCTCTGATACGCTGAACAAGGCCCTGGCTCAGAGTCTGGAAGCCAATTCCACCACGGTGAAGAACGCTCTGGAAACCTTCATCCGTAACGGCGGCACTGCTATGGCCCCCACCAGCGAAGTCGGCAAGACCTCTGCCAAGGATCTGAGCGTCGGTCTGTATCTGCTGGTAGAAACCAAGGTCCCCGAAATGGTCACTTCCACCACCAACCCGTTCTTCGTCTCCCTGCCCATGACCACCGTCACCGGCAATGACAACTCCGCTTCCCAGGATGGCGGCACTGCCTGGAATTATAATGTAGTCGTGTACCCCAAACAGGAAACCGGCATCCCTACTCTGGAAAAGACCGCCCGGGAAGCCAAAGCCGACACCGGCAAGAATGAAGGCTCCGCATCCATCACGGATGGCTTCGCCCACACCGCTACCGGTTCCGCTGGCGACACCATGGAATACCAGATCGTTTCCACTCTGCCCACCATCACCTCCCAGGCAACGGCCCTGTCCACTTACAATTTCTACGACACTCTCTGCGAGGGCCTGACTTACAGCAAGGATGCCGGTGTGACCATTGAATTCTTTACGGATGCCGCCTGTACCGACAAGGCAGCCTCCTGGAACAAGGATTCCGGGAAGTTTACCGTTACCTACAGTGAGGATGGCCGTCATATGACTGTGGACATCACCAAGGCCGGTCTGGAGGAAATCAACGGAGCCACAACCAATAAGAACGGCAAGCTGTACACCGGCTACTCCAACTACACCGCCCGTGTGACCTACAGTGCCGTCATCAACGCCGACAAGACCTTTGTCTACGGTGAAAAGGGCAATGAGAATACCGTCATTCTGACCTGGAAGCGTACCTCCGGCGACTACTACGACACCCTCATTGACGACTGCCATGTGTTTTCCTTCGGTCTGGACCTGACCAAGCTGTTCTCCGATGTGGATGCGGAAACCGCCGCCGAAACCAAGCTCTATGACAGCGTAAAGTTCAAGATTCAGAACAAGACCGACGGCACCTGGATCATTGCCAAGCGCAATGACGAGGAAGGGGTCTACTATGTCACCGGCCATACCGACAAGGAAGCAGATGCCACCGTCTTTACCCCCGTCACCATGACCAAGTCCTACGGACACATCATGGTCAAGGGCTTGGAGGAAGATACTTACACCATTACGGAAATCCAGACCGCCAATGGGTATACTCTGCTGAAAAACGCAATTACCGTCACCATTTCTCTGAAAGAGAATCCCGCCAAGCCTTGCAATGTCTACGCCAAGGATGTGCTGGGCGTTCTCCAGAATGACCCTCACTACGCTTTTGACGGCGGAGAGGATCTGAAGCTGGCCAACATCCCCCAGCGGGCACTGTCCCACAACGTTCTCACTGCTTCCGCAACGGTGGACAAGAATGACGTCACCATGCTGGAAGACAACGGCTCTGCCAACGCCGAAGTTCCCCTGACCGTGAAGAACACCAAGGGTTTTGACCTGCCCAAGACCGGCGATCACGGCACCTGGATGTACAGCCTGGTGGGCATTCTCCTGATGTCCACCGCAGCCGGTGTCATTGTTCTGACTGTCAAAAAGAAGAATGGCCGGTAAGTATCTGGCACCCCGCGCTCCGGGGTGCCGTCCGAAAGGAGGAGATCCTATCCGAGAGAAGCGAAGAACGATCATTACCGTCTTTCTGGCGGTGCTGTTTTTCCTGCTGGCACTGGGGCTGACCGTCTATCCCATTTTCAGCAGCCGCTACAATGAGGTTCACCAGTCCCAGATCCATACGGAATACCGAGAGGCGGTTCAGGCATTGCCGGATGCCGCCATCCCGGAGGCCAGGACGAAAGCCCAGGCGTACAATGAGGAATTGTGGAGCAGCATCGTCCGGCATGGCAGCTATTCCAAGGATTCTGTAACTTCTGCTGTAGAGGAATATGCCCAGCTCTTAGACCTTACCGGCACCGGGACTATGGGCTATGTTCATATTCCCAGGCTGGGAGTATCCCTGCCTATCTACCATGGCACGGAGGAGGAAACCCTGGATCGGGGCGTTGGCCATCTTATCGGCAGCTCTCTGCCCATTGGTGGCAGCAGCACCCACGCCATCCTCACCGGTCACTCCGGCCTAGCCAGCCAGAAGATGTTTTCCGACCTGGACAAGCTGGAAATGGGGGACACCTTCTATCTGGAGGTGCTGAATGAAGTCCTGGCCTATGAGGTTGACCAGATCAACACCGTTTTGCCTCACGACACCACCTATCTGGGGCTGGAGAAAGGCAAGGATTTGTGTACCCTTGTGACCTGCACCCCCTTTGGGGTCAATACCCATAGGCTTTTGGTTCGTGGCCACCGGATTCCCTACACCCCGGAGAACACGGAAAATCCCGCCATAGAACTGGCTGAAACAGAGGAAAGCGTAGATTCCACTTGGGAGCAGGAGTACGAGAAGGGCGTGTATCTTGCCATTAGTATTGTGGTTTTGATTTGCCTGATTCTGTTCATTGTCTGGCTCACGCAGAAAGGAGAAAGCAATGCGGCGTAAAGGCATTCTCATTACTCTGCTGTTCTTGTGGATTTACCTGGTGGGTATGGGAATTCTCCTGTATCCGGCGATCAACAACTACTACACAAGCAAACGGATGGAAGGCTCCGTGGAATCCTTTTATAGCACCGGTCCTACAGAATCCGACACCGGCAGCACAGAGGCTACGCAGACCATCCGGGAAACAGAGCCGTCCACGCCCTACCCGGAGCTGCTGGACATGCTGGAAGCCTACAACCGAGAGCTGTATGAAGATGACCAGTCGAAGCTCAGCAGTCTTGCAGCCACCGAGCAGCCCGGAGTGCTGTTCAGCGTCAGTGGCCAAGCCGGGGATGTGTTTGGGGTGCTGTCCATTCCAAAACTGGAAATGGAAATGCCCCTGTACCTGGGAGCCACCGACAAGCACATGGCAGACGGGGCCGCCCAGCTGGGACAGACCAGTATCCCTATTGGTGGCAAGAATACCAACGCCGTCATTGCCGGACACCGGGGCTACAATGGTGCGCCCTACTTCCGCTATGTGCCGGAATTGCAGGTTGGGGATTCGGTGGACGTTACGAACCTTTGGGGTATCCTGCACTACAAGGTCGTGGAGACCAGAATCATCCAGCCAAATGATATTGATGCCATCAAAATTCAGCCTGGGCGGGATTTGATAACCCTGCTGACCTGCCACCCTTACGCCAGCGGCGGCAGGCAGCGGTTCTTGGTGATTTGTGAAAGAATGGAGGAAGAAAATGGAAGATGAAAAAAGAATGGCTGGCAGCTATGAAATCATCCAGGCATTCCGCATCGGGGACCGGGAAATCGTCCTTGGGGAGGACCTGAACGCCAAACCGGAGGAACGCTACATGTGCGCCTACTGCCAGCAGAACGAAATTGCGGCACTCTACAATGAGGTCATGGTCAGTGACGATTACTGTGAGATCGTCAAGCTCTTTGCGGAGCGTCTGTCAGAACAGGCCGAGAAAACCCGTGCGGAGGTATTGAAACCCAAATTTCAGGGCATCGATGTGACACCCCTGACCAACAAGGACTGTACCCCCGTTGCCTATGACGATGACCTGAATGGGAAAATTGTTGTCATTCGTCCAGGTGTGCTGCGGAGGGAGTGTCAGCTTGCAACCCGTCAGCTGAAGCTCTGCATCGGCGGTTTTGGGGCCAGTCCCCACAGCCGGGGGTCTGCCTGTTTCTGTGTGGATTTGCACTCCGGTGACAGCTCCCGGTTTGAACGGCGGGACATTCTCGGGACACTGGAGACTGAACAACTCCCTCAGTGGGCAAAGCTGGGACTGGAACAGTATCAGCGGGAACGATCTGAAAAGCGAAAGGAGCGTGAACGTTAATGGAACTGCGAGAATTGACCCAGCCCGAACAGAAATACACCTACCGTCAGAGTCACCAGCTGGATGCCCAGACGGAATGTATCGGGTATCTGCGTGGGGACTTCGGCTCCACCGGAAAAGAGTTCTATTCCAGCTGGTTCGACAACATGGCGTATCTGAAAACGCCGGAATTCCAGGCTGAATTGGATACGGTGGTGAATGCCCTGCGGGAGAGTCCTCAGTACGGCGGTATTTTGGCAGACCGGAGCAGCCTGTCCAGTGCTTGTCATCAGTCCACCACGCCGAAGTTTGGGCGGGATGAATCTGGTTTCCGGGTAAATACCAAAGCCCATGCCTACCTTCTGCGGCTGAATTCCAGTCCCGGAAACTACAATTTCTATATCTACTGCTACCAGCGGGATTATCTGGACCGGCACATCCGAAATGCCGAGTACGGCATTCGGTTTATTACCCCCAACTACAAGGAGAAGTTCCGCATTGTGGACGGTGACAGCATCCGCATGATCTTCCCCTCTGGGGAGACGCGGGACATGCCCTGTCGTTATGTAGATGAAACACACTTGGAGGTCGGAAACAACCTGTACCACATCTGCGAGTTTGCGGAGCGTATGCAGCGCAGCGGTATCCTGGTTATCCCCCTGCGTCAGTCGCTCCCGGAGAAGTGTTTCAGCACTCTGGAAAGCACCGGTGAGATTATCTCCATTACCAGGGGCGAAAATGGTTATACCCCCACGGGACAGTACCCGCAGGGTGGTATTTCCCCGAAGGACGCTGCCGCCGCCCTCAATGATACCATCGGTGTGACCAAGGCACAGGAGGCCGCCATGGTGGCAGGCTCCATGTTCGGCTGGGATACACCCGCCGCCGACCCCAAGAATTATGATGCCAAGGGTGTACCTATCAAAAATCACAGAGAGAGGGATGCAAGATGATGTATGAAGTTACCGTCCAGGCTATCAGCCAGGGCCATGTCACCGTGGAAGCGGATTCTCCCGAAAAGGCGGAGGCCGCAGCCAGGAGCAAGCTGTTCACCGGCGCGATTCACTGGGAATCCACAAAAATGGAGTATTCCAGTGCTGCCAAACAGAAAGCATAAGGTGATGCCATGTCAGACCGCCCCAATATCATCTGGAGCAATGAAAATCTGGATTATGAGGATTGGCGGGATTCTCTGGCAGAGGATTACCCGGATTTGACGGAAGCCCAGCGGGAGGCACTTATGTACGAGCTGAACGCCGACTACCTGGATGACGAACGTACCAATCTGAATATTCAGCTGTCCCAGCCCATTTTAGTCATTGCTGATCTGGGCCGTTGGAACGGACGGGTCATGGGCTACAAGGAAATTCCCTCCGGCAATATCCAGGATTGCCTTTACAGTGACACCGACTACAGCACATGGTACATGGATAAGCTGGGCGACCTTCGGTGCGATGCTGTTCACCACGACGGCACCAACCACTACCTCTACCGCACCTACAAGGACGGTGTGACAGAGGATCAGATTGACCGGCTGAAAGGCAAAATTTACGATGGCGTTGCCACCCGTGCCGATATTACCCGGCTCACCCGCCGTCTGGGTGACGAAATTGCACGGGTCTATGGCTGGGAGATTCCCAATCCCAAGGTAAAACAGAAAGAAGCAAGATAAGGATGTGAAAACCATGGATAAGAAAACAGCAATCTGCCAGTATCTCAAAAAGTACCATACCGGTGGAGAAAGAGCCGTTTACAGCCGTGAGCTGCAGCGGCTCTTTTCCATTGACGGACGGGGCCTGCGCAGGAAAATTAACAGTCTGCGGCAGGATGGCTACCCTATTTGCAGCGACGAGCGCGGTTACTACTACGCTGACAGCCAGGAGAAAATCAACGGCACGGTATGCCGGCTCAATCAGATGGTGACGAAAGTATCCAATGCCAGAACGGGGCTCCTGTATGCCTCTATCCAAGACAGCGGAATTACGGTGGAAGTCTCCGTAACCGTGCGGTAAGGAGATGCCATGCCCAGAAAAGATGAATTTCTTTCTCAGCTGCTCTCCTCCAAAACCCAGGAGATTGTAAGCAGCCCCAGAAACTACACAGCATTTCTCCAAACCGCAGCCCAGAATTACAAGTACCGCTTTCAGGAGCAGGTACTTATCCACGCCCAGCGCCCGGATGCCACTGCCTGTGCGGAAATCGGCGTGTGGAACCGACTGGGCCGCTGGGTAAACCGGGGTGCCACCGGTATTGCCCTGCTCCGGGACCCAAACCTTCCATATCGTATCCGCTATGTGTTTGATGTTTCAGATACCAACAGCCGGGAGAATCGAGAAATTTCCCTTTGGCAGATGAAGCCGGAGTACGAAAACGAGGTCATCCATACCCTACAGGGTAAGTTCCTGCTGGATTCCAATCATTATTGGGGTGAGGTTGTAGAGGCACTTTCCCAGCAGCTTGCGGAGGAAGCCGCCGGAGATTACCTTCCCGACCTGCTGAACAACAAGCAGGACAGCTTTCTGGAAGAACTGGACGACGGCAGTGTCGCCAGATGGTTTAAGGAATCCGTTGGTGAGAGTGTCCGCTATATGGTTCTCCATCGCTGCGGCTATGCGCCCGAGCTGGACAATGATGTTTTTGGGCGCATCCAGGATTTCAACACCGAAATCACCGCTTCACTGTTGGGTTCCGCTGTCAGCACTCTGTCCGAATCCATCCTCCGGGAAATTGGTGTCACCGTGAAATCTCTGGAACGGCAGCAGCTTCGCACATTTGATTCTTTCGGAGACGCTGTGTACAATGAAGCCAGAAAAAATGAAATGGAAAGGAGCCAGAACAATGGAACTGACTTACAGAATGCAGGGAGAATACCGTCTACCCAACCTGATTCCCCCCGAGAGTCCCAAGGTGGGCAAGTACGGGATGCTTCGCCACAGCTATCTGCGCAAGCACCGGGAGGGGCTGTACACCGGAATGCTGATGAAAGGCACCCTGAACGCCCATCTGGAGGAGGTAGACCGGGAGGCCAACCGGATGCTGGAACAGCTGACAACGCAGATGGCCCAGGAGCAGGGCGTGACGGAGGCGCTGAAAGCCCAGGAGCAGATGCTATGGGTGCAGCGGATGAACAACATCCGGCAGGCAGCAGAGGAGATCATCTACAATCAGCTGATCTACACGTAATTGAAGAAACGCCGCTGCCCAGCGTGGAGGAACAGATTTCCTTCCTGGACGGCGGCTTTTCTGTATCGGAAGCAGCGCAGCAGAGCTTTTTTCCGCAATTGCAGCTTCCCCGGCAGATCATTGACGAGGCCCTGTGCATGGGCTTTAATGACCAGGACAGCCGGAAAATCATCTGTGCCTACTTCATGAAGGACAAGCCGGACAACGCCTCCTTCCTGCAAAAAAGCTATGGCACCAACGGTGCGGGGCTGATCATCCAGGGTCAGGAATACGCCATCTGGTATGACCCGGAGGGCATTCGCGTTTCCCCTGGACGTACTGTCCAGAAGCTGCATACCACCATTGTTACCTGGGAGCAGGTAGCGAAGCGTATCCGGGAGCTGCTGGATATGGGGCGGTATATGCCCAAAGAGGAGCTTGAACAGGTCCCGGACTTTGAGCGGCGCAGGCTTGCCCAATCCCTTACTTTTGCGGTGCGGGAATGCTCCGCCCAGGCGAAAGAAGACGGGTATCTCCCCTTGACTATGGAAACCTATTCTTCCAACAAGGGCTTTCCCGAAACCGAGGCCCAGATGCAGCGGCTTTTAGAATCCCCGGATACGCTGAAACAGCTCGTGGATGAATGGACATTATTTGCAGCTGCCCATGCCAATGATCGCAGCCTTATGGTAAGCCGCCTGTATAACCCTGCCGAGCTGCTGCAAAAGCTGGAAGATTTACAGCGAACGCCTCTGATTTTTACCGCCGCCCAGAGCCTTAACCCTCTGCGGCGGTATTTCATTTCCGATGATGAAATCAACCAGGCACTGCGTGGGCATGAGCGTGAATTCCGTTCCCGGCTGGACGTATTTTCCTTTTTCAGCCAAAACACGGACACGAAAGAGCGGGAACAGTTTCTGAAACGGCAGCACGGGGAATACAGCGGCTACCACGGCGGAAATGACAACAAAACCTATACCTCTGCCGGATTTTCCTTTAGCCATGGAGATTTAACTGCCCCGTATGCTCAGTTGAACATGAAATGGCCTGCGGTTACCAAATGGGTGTCCAACATGATTTCCTCCGGCATCTATCTCTATCCCAGTGATGCAGGCAAAATGGCGGACTATGAGATCAACCAACTTGCCAGACGGATCATGTCGTTTTTCTCCAATGCGCCGGAGGGGTTTCAGCGGCCCACCCCGAGAAGTGAGTTTGACTATTGGGAGGGTGTTGCGGAGATCCAGGAGCAGCTTTCTGACCCGGAACAGGTCAATACCATCTACCAGGCCATGATGCAGCCCCTCATGGAAGCGACACCGCCAGATGATCGTTTCTTTGAAGCCCGGAAGCAGGGCATGGAGGCTGTGGAAGGCTACCTGGCTGGTACGTTCTCTGTATTTGGCAAAGGCCACACCCTTCGTCCGCCAATAACGCAGGTCATCAATGAGGATTTAGAACGAGCCAAGGCACTAATCTCCACATTCTGCTCCGAAGAATACGACAGCGAACCGGATTTTTCCGATCTGCGGAAAGTGGATATTGCCTACACCACCATTACAGACGAGGAGGTTCCCGTTCAGGTCAGCGTTGACCTGGTGGATTTCAGGCTGGACAGGTCTATTGACGGCATCATCGTGGATTCCCGAAAGTATGACTCGCTGAAAGAACTGACCGAACAGGAGCTTGTTGATCCGGATTTTGACGAATTGGTAGCCTTCTCCGAAGAACAGCTTGCCAAGGTGGCACTTCACGGAATCCGTGATAAGGTCGTTCAGCGTTTTACCGAAAACGGTGAGGAGATCCAGATACAGCACCATGTAAATGGCTTTTACTACAACCATTACAATGTGGTAAACGGGACTGCCAAATATGTGGATGGCCCCTATGATACTCTGGAAGAAGCTTCCAAGGAAATGCGGGGCTACCATCCCCAGGCAGTGGAAATTGATGATTCCGCACCAGACGTAGAGGAAGATTCCTTTGATGACATTGACCCCCAACAGGTTCGGGAAGAATTGGCTAAGAGCGGAATCGTGGATGGAAAACTGGTTGACCCGGAGGCCCTAAATAACACACCCTTTATTCGTCAGGTTATGACAGATGTGGGTGCAGCAGAGCCGTTTCCCACTTTGCCTACCACCCAGCGTCCGCAGAATCGGCCCCATACGCTCCATCCCGAAATCTCCGCAGATGCGCGCAGAAACTATCACATCCGCACAAATGATCTGGGTGCAGGTGTCCCTATTGAACGCTTCTACCACAATGTTCATGCCATAGAGCTGCTGCACAAGCTGGAATCTGAAAATCGGCTGGCCACGCCAGATGAACAGGATATCCTTGCTGAATATGTAGGCTGGGGCGGTCTGCCCCAGTTCTTTGAGGAAACCAACGCCCATTACGCCGAACTGAAAGCCCTCCTGTCAGAGGACGAATACGCCGCCGCCCGGGAATCTACCTTGACAGCGTTCTACACCCCGCCTGTGGTGATCCGGGCCATGTACAAGGGGCTGTCCAATCTGGGCTTCCAGACCGGCAATATCCTGGAACCCAGCTGTGGCGTTGGCAACTTCATGGGGCTGCTGCCGGAGAATATGGAAAATTCCAAGATATACGGTGTGGAATTGGACAGTATTTCCGGGCGTATTGCCCAGCAGCTGTACCAGAAGAACAGCATTGCGGTACAGGGCTTTGAGAAAACCGATCTGCCGGACAGCTTCTTTGATGTAGCCATCGGCAACGTGCCCTTTGGGACGTTCAAGGTTTTGGACAAGAAGTACGACAAGTACAATTTTCTGATCCACGACTATTTTTTTGCCCGTGCCTTGGACAAGGTGCGCCCCGGCGGCGTGGTGGCCTTCATTACCAGCAAGGGCACCATGGACAAGGAAAATCCTTCTGTGCGAAAGTACATTGCCCAGAGGGCGGACCTTCTCGGTGCCATCCGACTGCCCAATGATACGTTCAAGGCCGCTGCCGGTACAGAGGTCACTTCCGACATTCTGTTCCTGCAAAAGCGCAGCGGTATGACCGACCTGGAGCCGGACTGGGTACATCTGGGCACCGATGAAAAGGGGTTGAAAATGAATGGCTACTTTGTCTCCCACCCGGAAATGGTTCTGGGGCAAATGCAGGAAGTGTCCGGCCCTTACGGTATGGAAACCGCCTGTATTCCCCAGAAGGGGCAGAGCCTGGAATCTCTGCTCACTGCCGCCATTGGCCAAATCCAAGGCGAAATGCAGAATGTAGACCTGGACGACCTTCCTGTGGAGGAGGTGGACACCCTGCCAGCTGACCCCAGTGTACGGAATTTTAGTTTCGCCGTTGTGGACGGAAAGCTGTACTTCCGGGAAAACAGCCGGATGGATCCGGTATCTGTATCGGCCACCGCCGAGCATCGCATCCGTGGGCTTATCGGTATCCGGGACTGTGTACGAACGCTCATTGAGTATCAGACCGAGGACTACCCGGAGACCATGATCCAGGCAGCGCAGGCGCACTTAAATGCCCTCTATGACAGCTTTGCGGAAAAGTATGGCCGGATCAACAGCCGTGCCAACAGCTCCGCTTTTTCTACCGACAACGCCTACTATCTTCTGTCCTCCCTGGAGGTGCGGGACAGTGAGGGCAATTTCCTGCGGAAAGCGGACATGTTCTCCAAGCGCACCATCCGGCAGAAGATTTCTGTAACTTCCGTAGATACCGCTTCAGAGGCCCTGGCCCTGTCACTGGCTGAAAAAGCAAAAGTAGATATGCCCTACATAATGGAGCTGACCCACAAGAGCGAGGAAGAAATTCTCTCTGATCTGAAAGGCGTTATCTTCTTAAATCCGGAGCATGACGGAAATGAGGATGTTGCCCATAAATATTTGCCCGCGGATGAATACCTTTCCGGCAATGTCCGGGAAAAGCTGCGCACGGCCAGGGCGTTTGCCGAGACAGATGAAGGGTATACCGTCAATGTACAGTCCCTGGAAGCGGTGCAGCCCGTTGACCTGACGGCCAGTGAGATTTCTGTCCGGCTGGGTGCTGCCTGGCTGCCAACCGAGGTCGTGCGGGACTTTACCTTTGAGCTTCTGCGGACGCCTTTCTACCAGAGACGGAACATCAAGGTGCATTACAGCACCTACACCGGCGAGTGGAACATTGACGGAAAAAGCCTGGACCGAGGGAATGTCCGCTCCGAGAACACCTTTGGTACGGAGCGCATCAACGCCTACAAGATCATTGAGGAAACCCTGAATCTGCGGGATGTACGGATTTTCGACTATGAATATGATGACTCCGGTAAAAAGGTGGCCATCCTCAACACGAAACAGACCGCCATTGCCCAGGGAAAGCAGGAGCAGATCAAACAGGAATTTGCGGACTGGATTTGGTCAGATTCCAATCGCCGGGAGCGGCTGACCACGCTCTACAACGAGAAATTCAACAGCATTCGCCCACGGGAATATGACGGAAGCCATCTGAATTTTGTAGGGATCAACCCGGAAATCACCCTGCGGCCTCATCAGGTGAATGCCATTGCCCATATTCTCTATGGTGGAAACACATTGCTCGCCCACACGGTGGGGGCTGGGAAGACCTTCGAGATGGTAGCCGCCGCCCAGGAGAGCAAGCGGCTGGGGCTGTGTCAAAAAAGCCTGTTTGTAGTGCCAAATCACCTGACTGAGCAGTGGGCCGCCGAATACTTGCAGCTGTACCCCGCCGCCAATATTCTGGTTGCCACCAAAAAGGATTTTGAAACCAAAAACCGGAAACAGTTTTGCTCCCGGATCGCCACCGGCGACTACGATGCCATCATCATCGGCCACAGTCAGTTTGAAAAGATCCCCATGTCCCAGGAGCGGCAAAAGTTCATTTTGGAGCAGCAGAAGCAGGAGATTCTGGACGGCATTCGGGAGCTGAAGCGCAACAACGGCGACAATTTTTCCGTGAAGCAGCTGGAGCGCAGCCGAAAAAGCATTCAGCAGAGATTGGAAAAGCTCAATGACCAGAGCCGTAAGGACGATGTTATCACCTTCGAGGAGCTGGGTGTTGACCGGATTTTTGTGGACGAGGCCCACATGTTCAAAAATCTCGCCGCATTTACGAAAATGCGCAATGTGGCCGGTATCTCCCAGACGGAAGCCCAGAAGTCCAGTGACCTTTATATGAAGTGCCGCTACTTAGATGAGCTGACCGGAGGCCGGGGCGTGGTATTTGCCACCGGCACACCAATCAGCAATTCCATGGTGGAGCTTTATACCATGCAGAAATATCTGCAATACAACACCCTGAAAGAGAATGACCTGCTCCATTTTGATGCCTGGGCCTCCACCTTTGGAGAGACCGTCACCGCCATCGAACTGGCCCCAGAGGGTACCGGCTACCGGGCCAAGACCCGTTTTGCCAAGTTCTACAACCTCCCGGAGCTGATGTCCATGTTCAAGGAAATCGCGGATATTCAGACGGCGGATATGCTGAAGCTGCCGGTGCCGGAGGCGGAATACCACAATGTGGTGCTGAAACCCTCGGAGCAGCAGAAAGAAATCGTCGCCAGTCTTTCCGAGCGGGCAGAAAAGGTGCGCAATAAACAGGTGGATTCCAATGAGGACAACATGCTGGTCATTACCAACGATGGCCGGAAGCTGGCACTGGATCAGCGGCTGATCAATCCCTTGCTGCCAGACAGTGATACGGGAAAGGTTGCTGTCTGTGCGGAAAATGTGTACAACATCTGGGAGGGGACGGCGGCGCAAAAGTCCACGCAGATGGTTTTTGTTGACCTGTCCACGCCCCACAATGACGGGCAGTTCAATGTGTATGACGATCTGAAAAAGAAGCTGCTGGACAAAGGCATCCCGGAATCCGAGATCGCCTACATCCACAACGCCAAAACGGAAGCCGCCAAAAAGGAGCTGTTTGGAAAGGTGCGCTCCGGCGAAGTGCGTGTTTTAATTGGTTCCACCCAGAAAATGGGGGCCGGAACCAACGCACAGCGGAAGCTCATCGCCTTGCACCACGTTGATTGTCCCTGGCGGCCCTCGGATTTGCAGCAGCGGGAGGGACGTATTATCCGCCAGGGCAATGAGAATCCCAAGGTAGACATCTACACCTATGTGACAGAAAACACCTTTGACAGCTACCTGTATCAACTGGTGGAGGGGAAGCAGAAGTTCATCGGTCAGATCATGACCTCCAAATCCCCGGTCCGGAGTGCGGAGGACATTGATGAAACGGCGCTGAGCTATGCGGAAATCAAGGCCCTTTGTTCCGGCAATCCCCACATCAAGGAGAAAATGGACCTGGACATTGAGGTGCAGAAGCTGAAGCTCCTACGCTCAAACCATATGAGCCAGCGGTTTGCCTTGGAAGATCAGCTTATTCGGAAATTCCCCAAAGAGATCGCTTCCATGCACCAGTGGATCGACGGCCTGGAGGCAGACATGGCCCTGCTGAAAGACAAAACCCAGCCAAACGCAGATGGATTCTGCTCCATGGTGATAGACGGGCAAACCTACACCGAAAAGAAAGCTGCCGGAACGGCAATTCTGGAGGCCTGCAATGCCCTGACCAGTGCCGACCCGGTCCCTCTTGGTTCTTACCGAGGATTGAAGTTGACACTCTGCTTTGACAGCTTTGAAAAGCTGTTCAAAATTTCCATGCAGGGCACACTGACCTACAAAGTTGGCCTTGGAACGGATGTGTTCGGCAACATTCAGCGTATGGATAACCTGTTAGAAAGTATGCCCACACGGCAGCTGGACTACAAGGAGAAGCTGAAAAATCTGGAAATTCAGGTGGAGATTGCCAAGCAGGAGGTAGAAAAGCCCTTCCCCAGAGAGGAGGAGCTGAAAGCGAAATCTGCCCGGCTGGATCAGCTGAATATTCTGCTGAACATGGACAAACGGGAAAATGAGATCGTAGATGGCGTGCAGGATGAGGGTGAAATCCAATCCCAGCGGGAATCCCGTGGATGGGACAGGTAAATACTCCGCACAGTTGTCACCCGGCTTGGAATGCGGTATTATGGGAGAAAAAAGCAAAGGAGCTGTCCATGATGCTGTTTGCCAAGAAGAAAATGCGTTATGTAACCCTGAACGATTCCGAGCTGCGCCTTGCAAGGTACGCCCTCATTCAATTCCGCAACAAGCTCATTGCCAAGGGGCTGCCCACCGAGGATGTGAACGCCCTCTTATTGAAGCTCTATAAGTAAACACCCAACACGGAAAGCACCTGCTTTACACAGCGGGTGCTTTTTCCATACCGAAAATGAAAGGAGGCTGATTCTTATAACGAATCAGAAATTAAACACGCTTCTCTACCAGAAAATGTTTGCCGAGCAGGAACGCTATCGGCACCACCTTCTGACGCTGCCCCCGGAAGAAATTCTGGACTGTGCTTATGCGTACACCACCAGAGAGGACATTCTGCTGTCTTTGGAGTATAACGATCTGACCAACAAGCAGTGCCAAGCACTTTTGAAGTCTCCCTGCCCTCTAAGTGATGTTTTCCAGGCCTGGGAGAAGTGTGAAAGTTCCCACATGGAGGAACTCTGGTCTGCTGTCGAAGATCGTGCGAATACGGTTATTCAGGCAGCGAAAGCCAAATCTCACCGGGAGGAGCGATAGCCCATGGCCTACTTCACCCCGGAAGACATTCAGCAGGCCAAGCAGCTGGATCTGCTGACATACCTCCAAATTTACGAGCCGGATCAGCTGGTAAAAGTATCCGGCGATACCTACTGCACCAAAGAACACGATTCTCTCAAAATCAGCAATGGGAAATGGCACTGGTTCTCCCGACAAATTGGCGGCAAAACAGCCCTTGACTATCTTGTAAAGGTCAAGGGCTGTTCCTTTTTGGAGGCCATGGAAATCATTCAGGGGAAACCGCTCCCCAAGGTAATTCCCGCACCGGCTCCAAAGCAAGAACCCAAACGACTTTTGCTTCCGGAGCGAAATGACAACGACGATGCGGTCATCCGCTACCTGAAAGGCCGGGGCATCCATGATGTCATCATCCGCTACTGTCTGGAGAATGATCTGCTCTTTGAATCCAGGAAATACCACAGTGCCGTGTTCCTGGGCTATGACAAGGGAGGCGTTCTCCGATACGGCAATGTCCGGGGAACCGTTGGGGATTACAAAGGAGAGCTATCCGGCAGCGACAAGCACTATTCCTTCTCCATTCCCGGAAACAGCCAGACAGTCCATGTTTTTGAATCTGCCATTGACGCACTAAGCTACGCTACCCTGGAATTGTTCGAGGGCCGGAATTGGCATGAAGACCACTTGCTGTCCCTTGCAGGCGTGTTTGTCACCAAGCGGGAGAACGTGGTGCCGGTAGCCCTGTCCCGGTATCTGGAAGAACACCCGGAGATCCAGGTTCTGCGGCTCCATCTGGATAATGATTCCATTGGTCGGGGTGCGGCAGCCGGAATCGTGGGCGGTCTGCGGGACCGATATGAAATCTGGGACGAGCCGCCCAGGTGGGGTAAGGATGTTAATGACCAGCTGAAAATCAGAGTTGGCTTGAAGCGAAAGGAGGAATACAGTCGTTGAAAATCAATATCTATCAAATCAACCAGGGCCGGGACACTCAGCGGCTCAAATTCATGGGTCTGGATGCTGTCCGCAAGGTGCTGCGATCCGCAGAGCCGGATTGTGCCGCATACGATAAGGTCTATTCCGGGGATGTGAAATGCCGGAATCTGGAGGATGTGTTTGTCCTCTTTCAATCCGGCAGATCGGAGGACTTTCAGGGTCACAGTCTGTCCGTTTCGGATGTCGTGGAGGTGGAGGATGCCGCCAGCATCACACCGGGCTTTTATTTCTGTGACAGCATTGGATTCAAGGAGATTCCATTTCAGCCGGAGCTTGCCAACGATGTTGTCCAGGCACCCACCATCCGGGTGGTTCTGGTGGAGCCTGGAAAACTGGCCCGGATTGCGCAGATCGGCACCACCTTGGATGCCATGCAGCGAACAGTAGGCGGCGACATTGAAGCCTATTACCCTTTCGAGGAACAGGTCTGTATCGTCTGCAACGAGGAAGGAAAAATCAACGGTCTGCCCCTGAACCGGGCCATCCGGGATGAGGATACCGGAGATATTGCGGATATTATCGCCGGCACTTTCTTCATCTGCGATTGCAGCGGAGAATCCTTCGGCAGCCTTTCCAAGGAGCAGCAGAAGCGGTATCTGGAAAAATACCGTCTCCCGGAACGGTTCTTCCGTTCAAGAGACGGTATTGAATCTGTGCCTTATAAGCCTCAAAGCCGGGAGCGTTAAGTATTGCCCTCTCCAGCAGAGAAAAACGTTACATTCCATTTGACAAATCCGCAGAATAATGTTACACTAACTGCGTTACAATACGATCAGGAGGTGACAGAATGCTGTATCGGAAGGCATATGACAGGCTGCTGGAGTGGAAAGGACAACCGAAAAGAAAGGCCCTTTGCATTATGGGTGCGCGTCAGATCGGCAAGACAACCGTTATTCGTCAATTTGGTAAGGAGCAGTATTCCTGTTTTGTGGAAATCAATTTTATTACCGATACCGACGCAACAAAGATATTCACCGGGAATCTGGACGCCAATACGATCATCACGAATCTGACCGCCTACACCAGAAAGCCAATGATTCCCGGAAACACGTTGGTGCTTCTGGATGAAATTCAGGCATGCCCCAACGCCAGAACCGCCATCAAGTTCCTGGTGGAGGATGGCCGCTTTGACTATATCGAATCCGGTTCCCTTTTGGGTGTTCGTCACAAAGAGGTACGGTCCTATCCGGTGGGCTTTGAAGAACTTTACCAGATGTATCCCATGGACCTAGAGGAATATCTGTGGGCCAACGGCGTGCAAAAATCGACCATTCAGTACCTCAAGGATTGCTATGAAACGGGAACGCCGGTTACGGATGCCATTCATCAGACCATGTGCAAGCTGCTCTATAGCTATATAGTGGTCGGCGGTATGCCGGATGTTGTCCAGACCTATGTAAATACCCACGATATTGCCCAGGTGATTGCCCGTCAAACGGAAATATTAGAGCTGTACCGATTGGATATTGCGCAGTATACACAGGGCAGCGAAAAGGTAAAGGTCCGCGCTATTTTTGACAGCATTCCCAGCCAGTTGAATGATAAAAAGCGAAGATTTGTGCTGGCCGCATTAGACCCCAACGGTCGTCAGCTCCGCTATGCAGACAGCTTCAACTGGTTGGCCGATGCGGGCGTTGCCCTTCCATGCTACAATGTGGAGGAGCCGCAGCCACCGCTCATGCTCAATGAAAAACGGAATCTTTTCAAATTGTTTATGGCAGATACGGGCCTGTTGTGCGCCGCCTGTATGGAAAATGTGCAGTTTGAAATTCTAAACGGCGCACTGCAGATCAATATGGGCAGCATTCTGGAAAATATGATCGCACAGCAGCTAAGATGCAATGGATTCCAGCTGAATTATTATGACGGAAAGAAAACCGGCGAAATCGACTTCGTCATTCAAAATGGAATGGGAATCGAACTGATTGAGGCCAAATCCGGAAACGATTTCAATGTACATTCCGCCATGGACAGAATCCGCAAAATAGAGGGCTGGAGATTTGAAAAAGCAACCGTACTCTGCAAAGGAAATATCGAATTCATTGATGGGGTATGGTATTATCCTTGGTATATGGTCATGTTTATGAAAGTCCATCAACCGCCCAAAACAATGAAATACGAAATCGATCTGAGTGCATTGCAATAATCCGAACCATAAAAAGGCATCTGTCTTCATGAACCGCTCCCTGTCAAGTAGACAGATGAAAAAACAAAAAGTTTTCTCCAGGAT
>ERZ824600.1071-NODE-1071-length-36251-cov-3.326997_pt1 | contig 36251 bp, 32 predicted proteins | sample MGYA00519933_ERZ824600 | MGnify/ENA primary metagenome ERZ824600 (study PRJEB31778, sample SAMEA3449178) | human gut metagenome | biome: human gut; feature: human-associated habitat; material: faeces | place: United Kingdom | collected 2010/2012 ... | reverse complement strand
GGCCGCCGCGCTCTCTCTCCGCCGCTCCTGTCCGCCACGCGCTCTGCCCGGAACAGACGTGCGGTCCGCACTGTCCGCCGCGCACGCCCTGCCCGCATCCGCGGCTCCTTCGGAAAATTCCGGGAAAGAGAGTTCCCCCTCTTCCTGATCCCGGACGAAATCCGTTACGACTGCACCTTGATCATCGGCACCATCTGATGCCGCGGCACGAGATCGCCATCCCAGATCTCCGTGAAGCGCTGCAGAAGCAGTTTTCCGATGGTTTCGAAATCCTGCTTCCAGGAGAAATTCATTCCGTCGGAGGAATAGCAGATCAGCTGACAGATCTCCGTATGCAGATGGGCGTTCCGGATCGCCTGATAAAAATCCGGTTTGAACAGGGGATTTGCAATGATGCAGTCATAGTCCGCGGCGACGATCTCTGCGATCTTCGGGAAATAGACTTCCGGCGGTTCCGTATTGACCTCCAGCGTCCCCTGCGGACATTCCGCCAGGAACGCCTCCCGAATCACCCGAGTGACGACCGGAGTGGTGGAGAACAGCAGAACCCGGCGGTTTCCCGCCAGTGCAAGATGCCGTCCCATGTCGGCGAACGCGGGAATCTGATCGAATTCGATGCTGTCGATCTCATCCGCGACATTCTCTTCCAGCGTGATGACCGGCAGCCCCTCCTTCCGGAGTTTCCGGATGCTCCGGATATTGCAGTTGCTTCCGGGAGCGCACCAGATCAGCCCGTCGAACCGGTTGATCGCGATTTCGCGGCAGATTGTCTCCGGCGAATCCCCCTCCAGAAAGACCTCCCGGATGGAGTGCCCCGCCTGAACCAGATTGAGTCCGAGCTGATATTCATGAACCCATGGCTCATAATGTTTGGAGTACGCTTTTCCATCCGCCCAGATCAGTCCGATGAGTTTGCTCTGTCCGAGAGCAACCCGCTGCGGCGTGGTGAAATAGCCGACCCCCTGCCGCGCCGTGAGATACCCTTCCCGGACCAGTCCGTCCAGAATCAGCGAAACCATGCTGACCGACATGTGGAACATCTCCGCAAACTCCCGTTTCGACGGCATCTTCACCGGGGACCGGTCATTCTGGAACAGCGCCCGCATCACATAGTATCTGACCAGTAGACTTTTTTTCATTTCACACTCTGTATTATATAAGCATTCTCTATCTTGTTTTGAAAAACGACAGGATAGAATACCACAGAAATACAGATTTTCAAGCGTAAAATCGGGAATGCGCAGAAAAACAGACACGCGGACTCCGGACGGGACCCTCGTTTTCCACCTCCGCCCAACCGACGGAAAACTCCGCATTCCGGAAGACGTTCCCCCTTCCTCTTCCGCCCTCCGAATCCTTAAAATTTTGTGTTCAAAACAGATATTTTTCCTTTCTGATTTGCTTTTTCTCTTTTCTATGCTATGATATCCTTGCAACTTATACAATACTTATACAATTTAATTTATAAAAGGAGGTTTTTTCGGAACAAAACAACGGGAATCGGGCGAGAAAAATTCCTTTCGGGAAACCGGTCCGGAGCCCAAACGCCTGGGAACGGTGTCGAACAAACGGAAAACTTATATGGGAGGAAAAGATGAAATCAGGGAAACAAAATTTTTCGATGGTGGAACTTCTTGTTGTGATCGCGGTGATTGCAATTCTTGTGACGCTTCTTCTTCCGACTCTTCAGAAAGCGAGGGCGACGGCGAAATCGGTCTCCTGCGTTTCGAATCTCCGCCAGATCGGAGGCGCGCTGGTTTCGTACAGCGCGGATCAGAACGACTGGATGCCGGCGGAACAGTCGAACGGCGGCAATGTGGGGAGTCGGCTCCATTTTCTCCGTCTCTACCTGGGGTATCACGGGGATGCCGGATGGAGAGAGACGCCGACAGCGTATGAAAAATCGGTCGCCTTCTGTCCGGAATCCGCAGGAGATTCTCTTCTGACTTCAGACTATCCCCACAGCGGCTACGGCATCGCCTACCAGTCTTACGGGGCGACCTTTCTGTTCCAGTCGAAAAACGGCGGATGGGCCAACGAGGGCCGCAATCGAATCTCCCGTTTTCTGAATCAGAATCCGGCAGGAATCCTGAATGTCTGCTCCCGGGGCGTTCTCCGCTCCAATCTCCGGCAGGGCGATGATTTCAGTCCGAATCTGCTGAACACGCTCACCTCACCGAATCTGAAATATTACCACGGCAAATTCATCGGTCTCCGGGCCGACGGCGCGGTCACGACCCGCACCAACGCAATCGCCGCACGCAACGATGAACTCTATCTGAAAAACTAGAAAGGATCCCTTTCTCATGCTGTACAAGAGATTTTTTTCAGGACTTCTCCTTCTCTCGGGTCTCGCTCTTCATGCCCTTCCGGAACCGATGTGCTACGGCAGTTTCGAGAGGGATTTCTCCCTCGGCGGAGAAGCGCCGATCAAGGTCCGGAACGTGAAATTTGTGCCCGGAATCCGCGGGAAGGCTGTCCAGATCCCGGAGGACGGCGGACTGATCTACCGCATGAACGACTCTCTTCTGAAAAAAGAACAGGGAACGCTTTCGCTCTGGATCCGTCAGGACAGCACGCCGTGGGGCGGTCTGAACTTCCGGGACCGGGACGCGGATGAGAACGGTATCTGGAGCGGGAAACTTCACAGCTCCAGCCGGGTCCGGCCTCTGGTGGCATCGGGACTCTTCCGGATGAACGGAGGAACCTTTCTGGAATGGGTGGCGATGGGAAAATTCGACTATTATCCGTGGATCCGCCAAATTTTCGCCGGGGAGTGGCACCATGTCGCACTGACCTGGGACAGAAAGAGCGTGAATCTTTATTTCGACGGGAATCTGGTCTCGCAGAAAAACGCCCCCACCCGGGTTCTGGAGCTTCAGGAGACCTTCTGCCTCGGGACGGACCGTTCCGGAAAACGCGGATTCCAAGGAGCGATCGACGAATTCAAGACCTTTGACCGTCCGCTCTCCGCCGCCGGGATCCGGGAACTTTATGCGGAAAACCGTCCCTGCGTCGTCGAACTGCTCGACTATACGGTTCTTTCCGGAGTGGAGAAGAATCTGCGTTTCCGGGTCCGCAATCTGACGGGGAACGTTCTGCGGGAGACCTTCTCCGCGGAAGGAGAGAACCGCACCGTCCGCATCGCTCCCGGAGGGCTTGCGGAGTTCACCATTCCGGTCCGGCGGGATTCGAACGGGCTCTTCCGTCTCCGTCTCTTTGCGGGTAAGAGCTTTCTGCAGGAGTTTGAACTGATCGCGCTGGATCCGCACCCGAAGAAAGCGGCCGTCTCCGACGCTCCGGCCAAACGGATTCTCCTGCGCGAGATCGACTGCACCCGTCCGATCCGGGAGGGAGCGGGCAACGACACCGGAAGCCATGTGAGCGGCAATTTCCGCGAAGCGGACATCAACGCGACCGGAGCCGGCTTTCTCTACCGTCTCTCCACGGACCATCCCGGCAAACCGCACTGGATTGAAGTGGAGTATCCGGATACGGGGCGGCGGGAGTTCTCGATTGCGGTCTATCCGCAGAACTACGGACGCTTCTACACCGGCTCTCTGGACTGCGCGGGAATCATCACCGGAGTGGATCACCGGACGACCGGAAAAATGCAGACGAAATCGTTTCTGTTCTGGCCGGACGGGAAAGAGTTTGCCGTGGGGATTCTCGGGTTCCGTCCGATGAAGAACGCGCTTCCTCCGGCGGCGTCGAAGATCCGCCTGTACTATGCCGAGGAGCTTCCGGCGGCGGATGTGCCGGCGCGCGGGCGGACCGTCTCCAACTGGGACGAGGATCCCACCATGGATTCGGGTCTTGCATACAGCAGCGCGGTCAACTACCGGAGCGCGGATCTGGAATTCTGGCGGATCAAGTGGCAGCGGATCGTGGACTACATGCGCTATACCGGCATGAATCAGTGGTTCATCAAGGTGATGTCCTACAACGGCGACGTGACGAAGATGGAGGCCACACTCCTCCACACCAGCCGGACTCTTTCCGACCGTTTCCGGGTTCCCGGCTGGGCGGAACTCGGCGCGGAGATGCTCGATCAGGCCGGCATGGAGATCATGGTCCGCCTCAACAACAAGATCTTCAACGGCGACTGGTTCGCCCAACTCGGGAATCTGAAAAATCCGCAGGATCTTCTGTGGATCGACAAACTCGGCAAACCTTATGCGCGAAACCACACCTGCGACTTCAATTTCCTGCGTCCGGAAGTGAGGAACGCCTATAAACGGATCATCGCGGCATACCGGGACAAGTTCAAAGTCTACAAACATTTCCGGGGGATCTCCCTGAACGAGCATCCGGCGATCTGCTTCGGCTCTCTGGACAACGGCTACGGCGAGTGGACCGTTGCGCTGTTCACCCGCGAAACCGGCATCCATGTCCCGGGAGACACCCCGATGAAACGTGCGCAGTGGCTTCTGTCCCACGCGAAAAACGAATGGATCGCCTGGCGCTGCCGCAAAGTCGCCGACGCAGTCCGGGAGCTGGCGGAGACGCTGCGCGCAGACGGAAACTCTCATCTGCAACTCCAGTACTGGATCCGCGGCGACTTCATGGCGGACAAGGGCGAATGGCCCGCGTTTCAGTACGAGGAGAAGCTGAAAGAGGCCGGAATCGATCTGGCGCTTCTGAGCCGGATTCCCGGCGTGAACGTCGTTCCCTGCATCCGTCCGGACTACTTCCGCGGCGGTGCCGGCAGTGCGACCAACGAGCCGTATCTTCTCTTCTCCCCGGAAGTTTCGAATCTGTGGAACCGGCACCACATCACTGCGGTCAATGTGTTCCGGCACAGCAACCTGGAAATCTATCCGTCGCTGGTCAACCGGGATCTCAAATGGAAATACCGCTGGTGGGCGCCGGTCGGCAGCAATGTTCAGGGGGTTGCGGATTTCTACAATTACGCAACGCCGTATCCGAATACGCAGTTTGTGCTGGAGCCGCTGGCGCATCTGGTCGCGGAACTGGACATTCAGGATCTCGAACACGGGTGGTGGGGGATTCCGGAACAGGGACACAATGAGCTCTTCCGGCGATTCTACACGCAGTTCCGCCGGATTCCGCGCGGACACTTTGAACGGATTCCGGGGGCGAATGATCCGGTGACCGTGCGTGTCGGCGATCCGGGGTTCTACATGGTGAACCGTGAGGGGTGTCCGGTGTCGATCGTCTACGAACTGGACGGGAAACGGCAGGAGCGCCGTCTGGAAGGAGGGGAGATCTACTATGAAAAGACCGGGCACAAACCGGAAATCACGGTCATCCGCATGGACGTTCCGGAAGAGGAGAAGGCCTATTATGAGTCGGAACTCCGCCGTCTGAAACGGATTCTCGGAACCATGCACGGCGCGCAGGATCTGCAAAACGCCGTTTCCCATGTGGAGAAGGCGCTGAAACAGGGTCGGTATTCGGAGGCAAGGCGGTGGCTTCTGACCTCGGCGGTACGGGCCGTCCGAATGAAGAAACCCGTCTCTGTGAGTTCCTTCTTCGACCGGAGGAAATCGGCGGTTGTCATCGATGCGGTCAATTACGGAGCCGCACCATTCCGGGGAAGCATCCGGCTTCTCAAAGTTCCGAACGGCTGCAAAGGACCGGCGTCCGGACAGGAGCTCCGTCTGGGAGTCGGCGGAAGCGCCCGGGTCGAACTGCCGGTGACCGGGCTTTCCCGTCCGCTGACAGTCCGGGACCTCTTCACGCTGGCTGTGACCGAAAACAACTCCACCGAGGAACTCGTCTGCAACTTCCCCGCACTCGACGCATGGGAGGACACCGGGAAAACGCCGGAATGCTTCTCCGGAACGATCAGCACCGACACCGTGGACATCCGCCGGAAAGATCAGAAACGCATCGGCGACAGAAAACTGACATGCCGTTTTGCCGTTCTCTACAACCGCGGCGGCGACGGACTGCGCATCTATGTGGAAGCGGAAGATCCCCAGTTTCTTCCGTCGGGCGGACGGGGCTCCCTGTATCTCGGCGATTCCATTCAGATCTACATCGACCAGAAAAACGACTCCCCCGCCAACACCGGCGCGGGCTATGACGACAACGACGCCGTGTTCCAGTTCGGTCTTCTGAACGGCAAACCGGAACTCTTCCAGGAGTATCCCCGCCGCGCCGTCATTCCCGCCCGGGGCTCCGTGATTCACCAGAACGGGAAAACCGTTTACGACGTCACGCTTCCGAAGAGCGTTCTTCCGCACGCTGATCTCCGTCCCGGCCACGTCATCGGCTTCAGCCTTCTTGTGAACCAGCGGATGTGCGACCCGGACGGCGATTACATGATCAAACTCGACCTCGGCGGCACGAGCTACAACACCCCCGCCAACTGGATGGACTGCTATCTCGGACAATAACTTTTCACAGACCTCCCGGAAGCCACTCTTCCGGTCCGCTTCATAATAAAAAAACGATAAAAGAGAAACAAGAAAGGAAGGAAAAAAATGACTGTAAAAATCATCGCTCTGCTCTTTGCCGCGGCGGCGCTGTTCGCCGAAGAGTACAACTTTTGCGCCCGTCCGGAACAGACTCTGAAGTTCGGAAACAACCAGAGGAAATGCACGGTGATCAAAGAGGGGAAACGTCTGGCGGAAATTTATGTGTTCGGCCAGCCGGGGGATCCCGGGCTTCTGAAACTCTCGCGGGGTGCGGATGGACTGACGCTGGATACGACGGAGTATTTCAAGAGCGTTGCCTCCAATCCGAATCTCAATCTCCGTGCGCTGTTCGACCTGGACAAGCTCAAGCTGGCGGAGAATGTGACAAAATCCACGCTTCCGAACAACCGGATCACGCTTCTTGTCTCCGGTCCGGAGAACGGCAGTCTGACCCTTTATTTCGAGGGCCGCACCCGCTCGCATTTCTACCGGGCGAAAACCATCACGCTGAAAAAAGGCCTCCGGAGCTGCACTTTTGACGCGGCTCTTCCGGATACGCTCAAGGAAATTTCCGCCCGGATTTCGATTACGAAACCCGGAGTCTATACGATCCAGTCGGTCCGGATGGACCCGCTGTAAGAGTTTTATCAAGAGGAAGAAAGAAAAGGATCAAGCTGTCATGAAGCTGGAAGATTTGAAGATCGCATGCAGGGAAACAGACTGGACGGTCACCTGCACACCGGAGGAAAGGGAAGCGGAGAAACTCCATCTGCACATTCGCGGGGAGCGCAGGGGAGAAGGACTCCTGCCGGAATGCACGGTGAGTTTTTCCATTCCGCACACGGGGATTCTCTATCGCTGGACGCCGGAGACGAACCGGATTCCGTCGCTGCTGCGCTCATCGCTGGAATCCGGCTGCGTGCTGTATCTTCCGGTTGTGTCACTGTACGGAGCGGGAGGATGCAACCGCCTGACGCTCTCCCTTTCCGATCCGAAATGCGAGAATCGAATTCTCTGCTTCCGTCCCAGCGGGTACCGAAGCTCGCTGAACATGGAGATCGCGCTGTTCCGTCCCGGCGACGACCGGCGCGGAGATTCCTTTGATGTGACAATCCATCTGGATTTCCGCGCCCTCCCCTGGCAGCGGATCGTCCGGGAGACCGTCTCCGGTTATGAGAAAGCCTTTCCGCCGATGTTCACACCGGCGTCCGCCTTCCAGCCGTTCTATTCCAGCTGGTACGCCTACTTCCAGGAGGTGACCGACGAAATTCTGGAAAAGGAGTGCCGCATCGCCCGATCGCTCGGAATGCAGACCCTCATCCAGGACGACGGATGGCAGACTCCCAACGGCCGGGACTGGCTCCACGACTGCGGCTCCTGGCCGCTCTGCAGGGAGAAATTCCCGGACATGGCCGCCCATGTCCGCCGGATCCACGAGCTCGGCATGAAATACCTGATCTGGTTCGCCATTCCGTTTGTGGGAAAAGAGAATCCGCTTTTTGAGAAGATGCGCGGGAAGTTCCTGCGCTGCCGTCCCGACCGGACCGTTTACATACTGGATCCGCGCTATCCGGACGTCCGGGAACACCTGATCTCCCTTCTGGAACACGCGATGAAGGAGTGGGGAGTCGACGGATTCAAACTGGACTATCTGGAACAGTTCCGGAAACGGAAAAACGATTTCAGCGAACAGGGCGGCATGAACGGAAGCGGAGATCTCACCGCGCTGGAGGAGGCCCCCGGACGCGATACCGATTCCGTGTCGGACGCGCTCGAAAAACTCCTGCACGGGATCCGGGAACGCCTCACGGCGATCCGTCCGGACGTGATGCTGGAGTTCCGGCAGACCTACATCGGTCCGGTCATGCGTCAGTTCGGCAATCTGATGCGCGCCGGAGACTGCCCGAACGACGTTCTCAGCAACCGGAACCGCTACGTTCTCCTGCGTCTGACCTCCGGCAATTCCGCCGTGCATTCGGACATGCTGGCCTGGAACGCGGCAGACTCCGTGGAAAATGCGGCCATGCAGCTTCTGAATGCGTTTTTCGCCGTTCCGCAGATTTCGGTTCGTCTTGCGGATCTTCCGCAGTCGCACCGGGATATGCTGAATTTCTATCTGCATTTCATGGGCCGCCACGCGGAAACGCTCTATCGGAGCGATTTTCTGCCGGGACCGATGGAGGAGAACATCCCCTGGTGCGCCGCGGAATCGGAACAAGAACGGATCACGGTCGTCTACAACGCGCAAATCCTTACGGAAACGGCGATGGAGAAAACGCAGTATCTGATCAACGCGACCGGAGCGGACAGGCTGGATGTACTTTCTTCGGCTCCGTGCCGGGCGGAACTCTATTCGCCGGAGGGGAGACCCTGCGGGACGCTGGATCTGCCGGCCGACTTCCGACGTCTTCCGCTTCCAAACGCGGGAATGGCGGTGCTCCGGAAAATCGGATAAGGAGAGCTGCCATGGACGGAGTCGAACGGAAAACGAGGGAAAAGACGGGCGGAAGTTCCCTTGGATTCTCTGTCGGCCTGATTCTGGCGGGGGTGTTCTTCAGCGGCTGCTCCTCGACGGACGAGGAGCTTCTGAGAGAGTACCGGAGCTACTATCACGGAATTCCGAAGGAGCATCCGGCGCGGTTCGTGGTCAATCAGACGGCGGGGAAAGCGCCCTCCGCCTCGTACCGTCTCCAATTCGGAATCGACGGAGATCGGGATCTGGACTCCGTGCGGGAACAGATGCGAAGCGAAATTGCCCGGATTCAAAAAGGGATCCGCTGGAAGGAGAAGCGGAAAACGGTGAAGCTGGAGATCGGCGGGGACGCCGTGGAATTCTCGGGAGAGTATCCGCTGGACTCGACGGAACGGGAGTCACCGGAGTCGAAGTGGAGCATCCGCTGTGATCCGGAAACGATCGTGGTCACGGCGGACTTTCCCGATTCTGCCTATGTTCCGAACAACCGGATGCTGTATCGGGGAGATGCGCTGGAGATTTTCCTCTGCACGGATTATGAGGCGAAGCTCTACCGGGAGATCATCGTCAATGCCGACGGGAGAATCTTTACGGCGCTTCATGCCAACGACCGTTTCGGGAGCTTCCAATGTCTGATTCCGGACGGCAGGGAGAAATATGGGATCACCGTAAAAGGCCGGGTCCGTAAGAAGGATTTCCATCTGGAGGTGACCGTTCCATGGAACTGCCTGCCGGAATATCGGCGCGGGGGAAGACCGCGGGCGGGCGAAGAACTCGATTTCATGCTGGTCCGGACACGCTGCGACCGCCCCGGCGGAGAGGTCCGCATGACCACCCCGGTCCCGCTGCTTTACGACGGGCATAACGTCTTCGGCTACATCCGGGCGGTCCTGCAGAAGCGCACTATCCCGGAGAAATGAAAAAGCAGCCGGAGCATCGCACTTTTTCTGGAAAGCCATGTCAAAAAACAGGGGATTGCGGAACCCGTTTTTCTGATCGGAAAAATGACAAACGATTCCTGAAAATCTGAAATTATTTCAGGGGAAAACTCTTGACTTTTCAAGAAAATGAGTTATTAATATACCAAAACCGGCAATCGAGTCACAGACGAGGAGGATTTGCAGATGAGAAACATCACAAAAAAACATGCCGTAATGATGGAATATGTCATCATTGCCGTCCTGATTGCAGCCGCCGTGGTGGTCGCGGTTATCATGTTCGGAAAGAGCGTCTCGAATGAGATGAATGTGGCGACACAGGCGATGAGCGATGCCAAGGGCGCGGAAACCTCCCAGAAAAATATTGAAAAAGAGACGCCCGACAATATCAAAAAGGCCAACGAACACGAAAAGGCCATGCATAATTACGACAAGTAAGCTGCAGTCGGAACAGAAAGGGATTTCGTGATGAGAAGCATCACAAGAAAACATGCCGTGATGATGGAATATGTCATTATTGCGGTTCTGATTGCAGCGGCAGTGGTTGTGGCGATCATCATGTTCGGGAAAAACGTCTCCCATGAGATGAATGTGGCGACCAAGTCCATGAGCGATGCCAAGGGCGCGGAAAATTATCAGGGGGAACTCAAGAAAAACGCGCCGGAAAACATCAAAGCGGCCAACGAACACGAAAAAGCGATGCACAACTACGATAAGTAATCGTTGTTCCGGCACAGGGGAAATTCAGGACGGATGCTCGTTTGGCGGGAATCCGTCCTTTTTTATTCAAGACTGGGAGACAGACGCGGAATGGATGAGCTGACTCTGGGAAAACTGATTCTGGCAACGCCGTGGCTGATCTGCCTTTCGATCCGCGATTTCCGGAAGCACGAACTGCCGAACCGATGGGTTCTGGGAGGAGTGCTGGTCATGCTGGCTCTGGCGTTCGGAGTGGGGACATCGTATGCGCTGGCGTCGCTGGTGACGGCATTTCTGTCGTCGCTGTTTCTTCTGCTGCCGTTTTTTCTTCGGGCGGCGGGGGCGGGGGATGTGAAGATGCTGTTTGCGGCCGGACTGATCGCCGGACCGGGCAACACGCTGAATCTGATTCTTCTGGTCTCCCTGGCCGGACTGGTGCTGGCGGTGGTGATGCTGATTCTGCGAAAAGTGAATGTGGCACGGATCCGGCACTACTGCCGGTGCCTGTTTGATTTCCGGTATGACCGGGCGGAGGGAAGAAAGAGTCTTCCGCCGCCGGAGACGGAAAGCTGCCGGGTTCCATTCGGAGCGGCGATCGGAGCGGGTCTGTTTCTGAATCTGCTGATCCAGTTTCTCTACTCTCTGGAGGTGGGGCGATGAAGCGGACATGGAATTTGCGGAGAGGATCGGAGGGGGCGGCGCTGCTGGAATTTGTGTTCTGCTTTCCGATTCTGTTTGTCCTGTTTCTGTTTGCGGTGCAGTTTGCCGACATCATGATCACGTGGCACATGGTGCACTATTCCGCGTACATGGGGGCCCGTTCGGCAATGACGGTCAACAATCTTCAGAGGAAGAGCCGGGCGGAAGCGGTGGCGAAACGGATTCTTGCGGTGGTTTCCGGCTCGCCGTCGGACTCCTCGGACGCGAAGGACCGGGCGGATGACAAATACATCCGACTGGACGGCTGGGGACGTCTTCCGAACACGAAATACCTGGATCAGCAGGTGGAGGTGGATATTCCGCTGACCGATCTGGATCCGCGCGGGGTCAAATGCACGGTGAAATTCAAGATGTTTCTTCTGGTTCCGGTCGCGGGACGGATCATCAGCTTTTTTGCGAAGAAGGAGAAGAGCGAGGAGGAACAGCAGTGGCAGAAGAAGCTGGACGAACAGGCCTATGCGCTGAATCCCGCGCTGCTCGCCCGGTACGCCAATGAGATGGAAGTCAACGGAGGGGGCAAGAAAGAGAAACTGAAATATCCGTACATCACACTGACATCGAGCTGTGTGATTCCGATTCCTTACGCAACCAAATTTTATCCGTTGTCCAAATGAGCAGAAGGTATCCGACAGTTTTCACGGTGTTTTCCGGCAAATGCCGGGAACTGATTTCCGACAGCAAGGGCGCGGCGCTGGCCATCACGCTTGCCTTTGTGATGCCGATCTATCTGCTTGTGATCGGCATCTACGGAATCGGCGAAGTGGTGCGCAACAAGATCGAACTTCAGAATGCGGCGGATGCGGCGGCGTATTCGGCGGCGGTGGTGCAGGCGGACTACCTCAGCCGGATGGCGACGGTCAATAAGGCGATGGCATGGACGTATGTCGATCTTCAGAAGCGGTCGCTGGACCTTGCGATGGATCTGTTCTGCAAATATGTGTTCATCCAGTTTCAGAAGGATCTGGACTCGGCGAGAAGGAACAATTTACCCTGTCACATGCACGTTCCGGGGGTCCACTACAACTGCGGGACGGATCTTGCGGTTTTCAGTCCGCTTCTTCTGACCGTCGGGACCGGGCTCGGGGTCCCGGAACTGGCCAAGAAGTTCAACGGACAGGGTACGCTGGACCGCTTCCTTCTGGCGCAGCTGGTCCATACGATAACGGCGGAGGCCAAGGGGAAAGGTTCGGTCACGAACACGCCGAAGGTTCTGGGATACAGCATGAACATCGTGAAGATGATGGCGAAGCTCAATTCTCTCCGGAAGGAGTACCCGGAGAAGGTCCGGCAGACCGCGCAGCAGATTGCCATCGCCAACATGATGGAGTGCAAGGACGAGTATCTGGTCAACGTCACGCTGGGGAACACAACCGGAGCGTTTCTGACCATGGTGACCTCGGAAGAAAATGAGAAGAAATTCATCTCCTTTGCGGATCCGACGCTGAAGGATTTTTCTCCGAAGAAGGTGTTTGGTCCGGGAACGGACGAGTGGATCGTCCGGAAAGGAGTTCTCGGGTTCCTGCGCGTGTACAAGCAGACCAAGACGCATCTGCACGCCCAGTGGGACTGGTTCTGGACCAAATGGGTCCATGTGAGTCTGGGAGAGATCCAGCTTCACCTTCCGCCGCTGTTCGGGGGGGCGTATAAACGGGGTCATCCGGAATATCACGGATACGACAGTTTCTTTCCGCTGATCAAGAAGGATCTTCCGATCGGCCTTCTGGTTCCGCCGGCGATTCCGCTGACCTTGACGCCGCTGTTTTTCGGCAAAGCGGGCTCGATTACCGTGGCGATTGCGCGGAAGACGAGCAATCCGTTTTCGGTGTTCAGCTGGACTGGACGTTCTCTGACGGCGCCGTCGATTCTTTCGGCCTTCAATCCGAGTGTGGCGGGAGGGAACCGGCCGGAGTACATGTGCGCGATTGCCTCCGCCCGCGCGGGGCACAAGCTCTACGACAAGGACAAGGAGAAGAAACTCAAGAGCGCCGATTACAATCTCGGATACACGATCTCGAGCGGAGAGCAGGAGTGGAATCTGGTGGAGACCGACTGGGACGGCGTGATGCTTCCGGTCCGGAACGCATGGGATCTCTGTGTGGGAGCGGGTCCGGCGCAGGTCTTCACCGTCAGCCAGGGGAACATCCTCAAGGAGATCATGCTCGACAAGAAAAACTGGGTCGATTCAAACGGCAAAAAAGTGGAAGAAAAGAAGCTGCCCGACTGGGAGAAACTCAAACCGCCCGCCGGACTTGTCACCGACAAGAACGACAAGGACGGAAAGCTCCAGTGGGACAAACTGCGGGACTATCTGGGGCATTGACCGACATGATGAAACACGAATGGAAACGACATCGAATCTTCTCCTCCCGGGGCTCCGTTCTAATGGAATTTGTCCTGGTTCTGCCGCTCTACATGGCGACGCTCGGGGGGATTCTCTGGCTCGGGATGAAATCTCTGGATGCGACGAATCTCCGGGCGGCGGATCACTGGGGGGTCTGGATGGCGGGAAACCGTTTTTCTCCCCGTCTTCCGGCCATCACGGCGCTTCAGGAGATGTTTCCGCGGACTATTCTGATCACGACTTCGGACAAGCGGGCGCTGACGGCGGAACACTCGTATCTTCAGTTCATCGGCTCCAGGACCACGCTGTATGAGACCCGCCCCGGATTTCTGGACAACTGGATCAACATGCCGTACACCATGAGCGGAGAAAAGAAACCCTTCTCGCTGCCGGAACTTCAGATCAGCTCCTCGCGGTACGGGAACAAGTACACCCAGTGCATTGTCATGCGGACGAAGGGATCCCGGACGGACAAGCGTCACTGGGATTCCAGTCTTGTAGCAAAACACGACGTCTGGAAATTCGAGGACAACGCCTGCAACTATCCCAAAGAGTGGAAACTCGACCTCCTGGACGATCCCAAATACTCGGACGACACAAAGGAACAGGAGAAGGAACCGGAAAAAATCAAATTCTACGAACGCTTCGGCAAATATGAAAAGTGGAGCACATCAAAGTGAAGCACCTTCCACTCTGTCTGGCGGTTTTTCTGCTGATTTTTCTCGGCGGACTGGGGGGAGTGCTCGCACTGCGGGGACCGGAACGGAGAAGCGTCCCCTCTTCCTCCGCACGACCGGAAAAACCCCTTCTTCCCCCACGGCCGGCGGAGCGCAAGCTGCCTCCGCTTCAGCTTCCGCACGGCATCACCGCGCAGCGATGTCCGGAAAACAGCTGGGAGTATTCCGGAGAGATCGCATCGAACTTTGTTTCGGCACGCGGACGGCTCAGCGCATGGTTTCAGAATCAGTCGTGGCGTCCGGAGCGCCAGATCACGCTGGATGCGCACCGGAAGCCGCAAATCATATTGACCTTCCGCAATCAGGAGTATGAACTGACCCTGCTGCTCTGGAAGATCGGGACGGATCGGACCGGGTTTTCCTATCGGCGGGATAAGACAGAGGATTTGAAAGGAGAGATCATTCCATGAATGACAATGCATCGTTTCTTGTTTTGTTTCTGGCGCCGGTGAAGGAGTATCTGGCGGATGAGAAAGTTTCGGAAATTCTGATCAACGGCCCGTCGCAGATCTACATCGAGCGGGAAGGAAAGCTGGAGGAGACCGACGCCAGATTTGCCAACGAGGCGCAGCTGAAGGCGGCGGCGGTCAACATAGCCAAATCGGTGGACCGGCAGCTGGATGAGATGCATCCGGATCTGGATGCGCGTCTGCCGGACGGATCGCGCGTCCATGCGACGATCCCGCCGATCAGCCGCTGCGGGACCATTCTTTCCATCCGCAAATTCAAGAAGGAGATGCTGACGATCGACAAACTGGAAAGTTTCGGCAGCATTCCGCATGAGGGCGTCCTTCTTCTCAATGCGATCGTGAAGCTGCGGAAGAATGTGATTGTTTCGGGCGGGACCTCTTCCGGAAAGACCTCCGTTCTGAACGCCATGAGCGGACTGATCCCGGAAAAGGACCGGATTCTGGTGCTGGAGGATGCGAGCGAACTGCAGCTTCAGCAGAAACACTGCGTCTACTTCGAGACGCGGAAGCCGGACAAGAACGGACAGGGAGAGTTTTCGATCCGGGATCTGGTGATCGCCTCGCTGCGTCTGCGTCCGGACCGTCTGGTCATCGGCGAGATCCGCGGCGGCGAGGCGCTGGATCTTCTGCAGGCGATGAACACGGGGCATTCCGGCTCGATGTCGACCATTCACGCAAACAGTCCCATCGACGCGCTCAGCCGCATGGAGACCTGCGCAATCATGAGCGGAATCAATCTGCCGCTGACGGCGATCCGGATGCAGGTGGCGTCGGCGATCAACTGCGTTGTCCATACGATGCGTCTGCCGGACGGGTCCCGGAAGATTGTGGAGATTGCGGAGGTGCTTCCGCTTGAAAACGGCGAATACCGTCTGCGCACTCTTCTCCAGTGGAAGACCGAATCGGTGGCGCCGGACGGAAGCGTGATCGGCCACTTCCATCTCGGGAAGGAGCCGACGTTCCGCTATCATGCGGAGATCATGCATCTGGAGCTGCCGGATTATCCATGAAACTTTCGGAGGAAACCGCATACTTTTTCCCCGGAGAGCAGATTGCGGACTTCCAGCTGGTCCGTCCGCTGCGGGTTCGGGAACTTTCCGAATGCTGGTACGGGTTCCGGCTGGAAAGCGGAGATCCGGTCGCGATCAAGTTTCTCCGGAAGGAGAATCCGCGGATTCCGCAGTTCCGGGATGTCGCTGCATTTCTTCAGCGGAGGGAGTCTCCGTTTCTGATCCGCGTGCTGGAATCCGGGGAGACGAATCAGGGGATGCCGTTTGCCGTCATGGAATTTGCGGAGGCGGGCTCCCTTCGGAACTTGCTGAGGAAGGAAGGTTCGCTTTCCCTGCCCCGGGCGGTCCGGCTTCTGCGGGAGATGCTTCTCGCGCTGGATGCGCTCCACAGAAACGGGATCATCCACCGGGACGTCAAGCCGGACAACATCTGGCGGAGGAAGAGCGGCGAAAACCTTCTGGGAGATCTCGGACTGGCGAAGCTGCCGAATCATCCGGAAGAGCGGGGAAAGGTGTTCGGCACCGCCGCCTATCTCTCTCCGGAGCAGGCACGGGATTCCACCGCCGTCGATGAACGCAGCGACCTGTACAGTCTGGCCGTCGTTCTCTTCGAGGCTCTGACCGGAAAACGCTATCGCCCGAAAGAGAGTTTCACCGACACCGTCAAGCGGATTCTTTCCGACCGTTCCGCTCCTTCTCCGGAGATACTGCGGGATGCGGCCACCGGAAAGCTCGCTCTTCTTCTGGTCCGGATGCTGGAGTACTCCCCTTCCCTCCGTCCCCGCAGCGCGTTTGAAGTTCTGGCCGAACTGGATTCCATGGATCTTCCGGAAGAGAGCTGAATCCGGTCAGTTCTCCCGGTTCCGGCGGAAGATCTCCAGAAGCGTTTTCCAGCGGTCGGAGCACTCTTTCCCGGGAGGAATTTCATCCGGAGCAAGCGCGGCGATCTCGAAAATCTCCCGGTCGGAAAGACGCAGCAGCACGGGAAGAACCTCCACTCCCGCCTTTCTCAGATTTTCCGCGGCACGGCCGATCCGCCTCAAAAGCACCACCTCCCGAACGGTCACGGACATCGGCAGAAGAATCGGCCACCAGAACCCGGGAAACTCCACCGCCGCGAGCACCGGAAGAGCCGCCAGCCCGCCGAAAAACAGAACAGGGATCCACCATCTGCGAAACAGATTTCCGAACACCCGACGGAATCCGGATCGATGAACCTGACACGGGAAGAACTCCTCGTACGCCGATCCGGGAAATGCGATGCGCACCGCATGAACCATCTCATGCGCCAGCGTTTCCGCCGCATCATATCCCATTCTCCGCGATTTGCGCAGGAAAGCGCTGTGCAGGAACACGAGGGGAAGTCGATGATCCACCTCCAGCAGGACTCCGGCGGAAAAGCATCCGGTCCGGCGGCTGGAGAACCATGCGGGAACCCACTCCGCACGGAAACGAAAACGCTTCCAGGTCAGCTCTCCGGCCTGTCTTCGCAAATTCTCCGGGACTTCCGGGGAAGAACCGATCCAGTCCCGCAGATCGGAAGACCCGTCTTCCAGCATTTCGAGTTCCCGGCTGAGAAAGTCCACACGTTCCGCGAACTTCGCCTCATCCTCTCCCTCTCCGGGGAACAGGCCGAGCGCATCCGACGTCGGAGAATACGCCGACGCCCCGCGGGTTGTTGAATCGCACAGAATCTTCCGGAAGCGGTCCATCATCTTACGGGATCGGCAGGGAGACAATGGTAATGATCCGCTGATACAGCCCGACGATTCCCTTTCCGATCGGCCCGAAGCTCCCACCCCCCAGTCCGGAGAGCGAATAGACCGAAGCGGAAGCCGCGAACACCAGCGGCAGAATGGAGCAGAGCAGAATCACATACTCCAGCAGAATGCTCCGTTTTTTTGCGATGGACCGTTTTCTATTCATGGATCTGACTCCAGATCCAGTTGACGACCGGATCGCCGGGGATGCCCTCCTTCAGGATGGTCTCTCCGATTTTCCGTGCTTTCTCCGGCTTCAGCGGATCGTATCCTTCGAGGCGTTTCTGCTGTTTTGAGCGGAAGACCTTCCATTGCGCCGCATAGTTCTGCATCTCGTTCCGCGGAATGGACGACGCCGGAGAGAAGTAGAAGAGAGCCGCCTTTGCGACAAACCAGGTTCGTGTTCCGGGCGCGGACTGCGCAATGCGGTTCAGCATGTCGAGCATGGCGCTCCGGCGTGCAAGGAGAGTTTCACAAAGGCTGTTGAGTTTCTTTGTCTCACCGCTCTGCATCCACTGATTCTCGGGAAGGGAGAGCCAGAGACGGGTCTCCTCCACCGCGCGGAAGAGCTCCGCAAGCGAAATGCACTCCGGATAGAAATCTAGACTGGAGACGATCTCCCCGGAATACAGATTCGTCGGCAGCACCGCGGACTGCTGAATGATCTCATAGAAAAATCGGATTCCGAACATTCTGTCATACATTCCGACCGGAGTTTTCCGACGGGGATTCGGCATTTTCCCGTTCAGGCACTCGAAGTTCAGCGCTTTCCGGATCTCTGTTTCCGACGAGAAACGATCCACGATTTCGGGCACCTTACCGGGAGTCAGTCCGGCCTTCCGGAGCTTTCCCTGCAGATAGTTCAAATTTTCCACATTCTGCAGCAGATCCTCCTGACGCTGGACCAGACGGGACCGTTTCTGCAGGATGCGGGAACTGATCATGCACTCATCGGGAGAGACGAACGGGATCTCCGGCAGAATCGCCTCGAAGCGCATTGCCGTCAGCGCGGCCTGGTTTCTGGAGACCGCCTCCTGATTCTTCTCCAGCTTTTTCAGGACGTCGGCAAGATCCTGCGCACGGACCCGGACACTTCCGGATGCGGTCCTGCGCAGATTCTCCAGTTCCGCAATCCGCTTTTGGAAATTGGTGTTCTCGTCTTCCAGTCTGTCCAGGAGCGCGGTCATCCGGTCGAGGATCGAACAGTTGTTTTCCAGTTCCGCGAGCAGTTTCCGGATCTCTTCCCGCAGCGGAAGCAGCCACTCCGGTTCCTGACGGGGGGCCAGAAGGGGATCTTTCTTCAGCTCTTCGAACATTTTTTTCTGCGCCGCCGGATCGGAGTCCATGGAAAGCAGCAGAGCCCGGATCCGGAACTGCACGTCCAGCAGGGATTTGGCATGATGAACCAGAGCCATGCGCTCATCGACGGTCGCATCCTCCCAGTTCCATGCGAAGCGGTTGTCGACTTCGAGGCGTCCGAAGCACTGAGCGGCATCCTGCCATTCCGAATTCTTCAACAGTCTCTGGAACTCCTTCCAGCATGTCAGAGTCTTCTCATACCGGGCGATGTTCCGGAGATGCTCCTGATAATACTTTTCATATTTCGGATAGTTTCTGGACTCGGGCATCCGGTCGAGCATCCGGCGCGCGGCGGGGAAATCGGCTTTCCGGATATAATATTCCGCCGCGTTCAGGACCTGGGACGCCTCGGGAGTCATCGCATAAAACAGACCGAACACGCCGAGAATCACCAGAACCGTGATGCCCATAATCAGGACTTTCCGTCCGATCTGCGAGCGGGTATGAGGAACGTTGCGGTCCAGGAAGATCAGATCGAAGAACGCGATGGAGATCTCGTCGGAATCCATCAGCATCCGTTCCTGGCGTCCGAGTCTGGCGCCGTTGACGAACGTTCCGTTGACGCTGTCCAGATCGCGGATCCACGACTCGCCGTTTTCAGCGATCCGGATTTCGGCATGGAAGCGGGAAACGACATCGTCCCGGATCACGATATCGTTTTCCGGCGCGGATCCGATCCGCACGAGCTTCTTCTCCAGCCGGACCAGTTCTCCCTCGCGCGGACCGTTGCGGAACTCCAGACGATGGACGTCGCACGGACGCGAATCGCTGATTTCCGCCGGTTTGACAAACAGTTCGCAATCGCCGATCGCGATCCGGTCATTTCCTTTCAGCACATAGCTTGTCAGAGTCTTTCCGCGGACGTGGAAACCGTTTTTCCCGCAGGCCTGCAATCGGATCTCCCGATTTCCGAGTCTCAATTCCGCCTCATAATCAGCGGAGACGCGGTCCTGCGGCGGAATCACCCAGTCGTTTTCAGGTGCGCGGCCGATCCGGAGCACGCGTCCCATCGAATCGGTTCGGGCTGAAACGACCAGTCTTCCCCGGCAGCGGAACTCCAGAAGAAACACATACGAACGTTTTTCCGGTGTTCCTTCCGGCGGCGCACCTGTCTCATCGGCCTTCTGATGTCTTCGAAACAGATTCTTCATTCTTCAATCGTCCAACTATTTTTCATGATTTTGACATGACGGTGATCGTCCGGCGAGGGAAAACGACGGAGGCACTCATTGATAATCCGGTTCATTCCCTCCCTGTTCTCCTCCGCCTGATAGGCCTGATACGCCAGACAGCACTGCGAATACCAGATCTGCTGCTTTTCCCGGAACTCCTTCCAGAGCGGCTCCACCGCGGCGATCAGAACCGGATCCTTGTTCTCATACGCACGGCAGAGCAGGGTCCGCAGAATCAGATCCAGTTCATCCCAGACCGCAGCCGCGATGTTCTTGCGCAGCTCCATCGCCGCCCGCTGCAGCAGACGGGTGGAATCCCCTTCCATCCGTTTTTCCGGGATCTCCCAGTACCGGTCCACCATCGCCGGAGAGACCACAAACGCTCCGTAGCTCTGCAGCACCCGGTCCGACCGCCAGAAATGATTCGCCGGCACCTCCCGCAGCAGCACGATCTCCCGATCCTGATACCGCATATAGCTGGCATATCCCTGCCAGCGGAAATTCTTATCCCTTCTTGTATACGGAATCCGGTAATAGGGAAATCCGCATTCCGTCGGCCGGTAGAAGTCCTGTGCCGGATCCTCCAGAAACGCAAAGCCCTGCTGTTCCGAGACCCGTTTTCGCCAGTTGTCGAAACTTTTCTTCCGGGTTGTGCGGAACCCGTCCGGGACCGGCGTCACGGTCAGAACAAGGTGGAACGGGACATCCAGATTTTTTCCGAGCGCCGTCATCACCTCGCAGTTGTTGCCGTCCGTCTTGACCACGGTCGCGGACATCTTCGGATAGTAGACCAGGCATTTTCCGCCGGGTTCGATCTCGGTCCGGAACTCGCCGTCGTTGTAGACGCCGGAGACCTCTCCCGGCCAGGTCACCGGATTCTCCAGTTCCAGAACCGAAAGCACATATCCCCCGCCCAGAATCAGAAGCGCCAGAAGAATCCCGGTTCCAAGCACCAGTTTCTTCCGTCGTTTCTGTGCCCGGCTGAACTTCCGCAGGTCCTCCAGCTCCGCGGCGGAGGCGTACCGGGTGCAGTCGCCATCCGGCTGAGCGGGCTGACCGGACGCATCCTCGGTCAGTTCCTCGGTCGCCTCTTCCGCCTCCTCTTCCGAAAGAGCCGGACTTTCATTCATCGCGGAATCGTTCCGTTCCAGAACGAATGTCAGCTCTTTTCCGATCCGGACATCCTCGCCCGGAGTGAGCAGAGCATCCGCTCCTCCGGCGATCTCGTTTCCGTCCACCCATGCGGATTCATTGTCGTACACATGCATCAGCACGCCGGAATCCGCCTGCGGCATCAGCGAGAGATGTTCCGCGGCGATATCCGTTCCTCCCGGACGGATATCGGCATCGCGCCGCCGTCCGATCGTGGTTCCGGAATTCGGAATTGCAAACGTCCTTCCGGCCAGCTCTCCGGTGATGAATCGAATCTTGTATCCGACGGTCTGCTGCTTCATGCGCACCTCCTCAGAACAGCGGAACTCCGGCTTCCTTCATCTTGAGGAACACCGGGGTCAGAATAATAATGAAAACCGCAGGCAGAATAAACAATGCCATGGGAAGCAGCATCAGCGAAGGCGCCCGCTGGGCCTTGCATTCCGCCAGGGCGAAACGGGCTTTCCGCATCTCCTCGCCCTGCACCTCCATGGTCTCCGTCAGCGGCGCGCCCAGTTCGGTCCCGAGCGCGATCGCCGCGGCAAACGACGTAAACTCCTTGATCTGAATCCGGTCCGCCATATTCTGCAATGCAGCGGTCCGGATCACTCCGAGCTCCATCTCCCGGAGCATCTGGGAATACTCCTCCGTCAGCGGTCCGGGGATTCCCAGCTTCACGTAAAAGCGGATCGCCGCACTGAAATCCAGTCCGCCCCGCATTGCCGACGCGATCAGGTCGATCGAGTACGGAATTGCCCGCAGGATCTGCAGCTGTCTGCGCTGCGCCAGATTCCCGATCACGATCCCCGGCAGAGCTCCCCCGATCCATGCGGCGATCACCCCGGCCACCAGGATGGAAAGACGGTTTTCCCGATCCACCAGCATCGCGGTCACCCCGCCGACGATCAACGCAAGAAAAACCGCCAGAAACACCTGTGTGCAGTAGACATTTCCCACCTGGATCTTCAGTCCGGCAAAATGCAGATTCTTCTGGATCCGTGCGCTGTGTCCGGGGAAGAGTTTCCGGAAGAAGTTTCCCATTCCACCCGCCTCCAGGAGCTCAGCTATGGGACGGGTCAGCAGGAACACCAGCGGAAGACTCTCCTTCTTTTCCGTCCGCTTCTCCTTCTTTTCCGCGAGCACCACGAAAAAGAGAGTCGGCAGCATCACCGCCATAAACGTCAGAGCATAAATGAAAAACTGTTTCATCTGTTCACACCTCAATATCCACAATGGCCCGGATCACGAAATACCCGATGCACTCCAACGTCAGCATCACGCCGATGGCGCACCATCCGATCACGGTCTGCACCATCGGCAGCATCAGGTCGTTGTTAATGAAAAACAGCAGGACGAATGCAACCAGCGGGGCCAGCGACATCGCGAGCGCTTCAAACCGTCCCTGAGCCGTCAACGCCCGAAGTTTCTGCTGGAATTCGGTTCTTCCGCGGATCATCTGCGTGATCTTTTCGAGAACGTCCACCATACTCCCTCCGGACTGCGCTGTCAGGCGGATTGAGATGATCAGGAGCTGAAGATCCTCGCACGGGATCCGGTTGTACATCCGCTGCAGCGCCTCCGGCAGTTCCAGTCCGAGCCGGTATTCGCGGATCACGATCATCAGCTCCTCCTTCATCGGACCTTCGCATCTCCGGGAAAAGACTTCGAGAGCCTGGGGCAGTGCCTGTCCGGCGCGCAGTCCGCTGGTCAGTCCGAGCGAGAGATCCAGAATGCTGCTTTCGAACTGTTCCGCGCGCTTGCGCAACTTGGAGGAAAAATAGAACCACGGCAGCGCCATTCCCAGCACAAAGGCAAGTGCGGCCGCCGCAACCAGAATCACCGGCTCGTAAACCTGACAGAACACCAGTGTGGCAATCACTCCGCCGGAAAGCAGAATGCCCATGGAGAGCTGAATCTGCTGAAGGGTGGTCCGGTTGATGAAGTAATAAATATTGTTCACCACGCCTTCCGAGCGGTCCTCTTTGGCTTTCCGGTCGGCCTGCTCCAGACTGAACGCCTGGATCAGCGTGATCAGAATATAGATCAGCAGTGCGACAGCGAAAAGCACCAGCAGATACACTCCGTACCGTTGCAGAATGGGAATGGTGTTCATCCTGGGACTCCTCTCTACCCTTCCGGGACAAAGACCGACATATCCAGTTCAAGATCGCCGGACTGCCGCAGTTCGTCGACGAATTTCGGAATATTTCCCGTTGCCGTATGATGCCCGATCACATGGAATTTCTCATCGAACCCCTCCTGTTCGAATGTGAAGATATCCTGCAGGAGAATGGTGCTTCCTTCGCGGCCGGTCACTTCGGTAATTTTCACGATTTTCCGGGATCCGTCCGCAAGCCGGGTCTGCTGAACAATCAGATGGATCGCGGATGCGATCTGTTCCCGGATGGCGGAGGACGGCAGCTCGAACCCGGCCATCATCACCATGTTTTCCAGACGGGAGAGCGCATCGCGCGGATTGTTGGCATGACAGGTTGTCATTGATCCGTCGTGTCCGGTATTCATCGCCTGCAGCATGTCCAGCGCCTCCGCGCCGCGGCACTCGCCGACGATGATCCGGTCCGGACGCATTCGCAGCGTGTTGATGACCAGATCCCGGATCGTCACGCGTCCCTGCCCCTCCACGTTGGCCGGACGCGCCTCCAGACGGCACAGATTCTCGTGGGTCAGCTTCAGTTCGGCCGAATCCTCCACCGTGATGATCCGCTCCTTTTCCGGGATAAACTGGGAAAGAATGTTTAGAAGCGTTGTCTTGCCCGATCCGGTTCCTCCCGAAACCAGAATATTGCGCCGGGCCCTCACCGCCTCCCGGAGGAACAGCGCCATCGGACGGGTCAGACTCCCGAAACCGATCAGATCCTCGTCCGTCAGTTTTTTCGACGGGAACTTCCGGATGGTCACCAGCGATCCGTCCAGAGCAAGAGGCGGAATCACCGCATTCACCCGGGAACCGTTTTCCAGACGCGCGTCCACCATCGGCGATGCCGCGTCGATATGCCGGCCCAGCGGCTCCACAATCCGCTGAATGATCGACTGCAGATGGGTCTCTCCGTTGAATTTTGCCGCGCTCCGGTAGAGCAGTCCCCTGCTTTCCACAAAGATGTTTTCCGGACCGTTGATCATGATTTCCGTGATGGCGGGGTCGCGCAGCAGCGGCGAGAGCGGACCCAGACCGACCAGATCATCCAGCAGAATCTGACGGAACTGATCCGGATTGACATCGGTCGGGATCTCATGCCGGACCTCCCGGAGGATCTGTTCCACGGCGCCTTCGACCTTCGGGCGCATCTCGCTGTTTGTCATCTCTCTTGCGGAGCTGTTTCCGATGTTCAGCAGCTCCAGCACCCGGTTCTGAATCCGCCGGGCAAGACGGATCATCGTTTCGCTGTAAAGGGAGACCAGGGCGCTCTGTGCGGAATAGAGGGGCAGCTTGTGTCCGGCGGAGCCGTTACGCGCGTCTCCCCCTGCGGAAGCCGACCGGGCCGGAGCCGGAGCGGGAGCCGCGGGTTCCGTTTTTTCCAGAATCAGTTCCGTTTCGCCGATCTGGACGGTATCTCCGACGGAGAGTTTTGTCTCCCCCTCAATCAGCTTCCCGTTGACCCGTGTCCCGGTCCGGCTGGAGAGATCTTCGAGGAAGAACTCTCCGCCCTCGGTCCGGATTTCGGCGTGACGGCGGGAGACTTTCTTATCTGCAATACAGAGCCCGGCCCCTTCGGAGCGTCCGATCACCATCGGACATTTCCCCTCCAGAGGAACCGTCTTCACCGCTCCATCGGCATAAACGACTTTCAAGCGCATTCCGCACCCCGCTTACCAGGTAAACATTTTCAGGAACCAGTTCCGGTTCTCCTGCTGCTGAATTTTTCTGCTTTTTTCCCGAACCGAGCGGGAGACTTTGTTTTCCACTTCCGCCGTCTCCTCGGACGGCACGGAGCTCATCTGCACATGCTGTCCGGCGATCTTCGGGCAGACGAGGATCAGCAGCTGCATCTCCTCCCCCTGATCCTCCTCGAACGCCATGAACCAGTTGACAATCGGGATATGCCGCAGGAACGCATAGCCGCTCGGACCGCTGTTGGAAAAGGTCATCTCCCGCTGTCCGGCGATCACCGCCGTTTTGTTCAGGGGGCAGAGGATTTCCGCCTTGGTCTTGGTGGAGCGCTGGAAGTAGTCCTCCTCCTGTTTGACCGGAGCGAGGCTTTTTTCCAGTTCGAACTCCAGACGGGTCATGTTCGACCGGATCAGACCGCCGCGGACTTTGATTTTCAGTCCGAAATTGATCGGTTTCAAATCCGCGGTCTCCTGTCCGTAGACTTTGACGTTCAGAGTCCCGCCGTTCTCATACGAGGCGAAGTTCGGGCTGTTGTTGGTCAGAGTGACATGCCCCGCGTCACGGAAATCGGAAATTCCATTGTTCCCGAACGCCACCAGGGATCCTTTCAGATCCGTATTGAAATAGGAATAGAGTCCGTTTCCATTGGAAGCGTCGCTGATGCCCGGGGGCACCCCTCCGGCCAGTGCGCGGAACCACGCGATCAGATTCCAGGAGAGAAGCGTTCCGTCGGCGGACGCGTTCCCGAGCCGTTCCAGCTGAGTCCGGGTCACTCCGACGAAGACGATTCCGACATCCAGCTGCGTATCCGCAATCTTCAGCTCCGTCACCGCCCGAAGCGCGTTTCCGTTCCACTCCGGCGAGAGCCATTTCCGGGATGCGAGAATCCGTTTCACCATTGCGATATCATCCTCGCACAGCAGATATCCGGAAACGGTCAGCACTCCGTTTGCGACCTGGAAGCGGATCTGCCCCGGCAGCTCCGGCGAGACCTGATCGGCCACCTTGAATCCGGCCGCCTCGAACTGTTTCTTCAGTTCTTCGAACAGAGCCGGTCCGGGCTGAAAGCTCACATAGTTTCGGCAGCGGTCCTCATAGCGTTTCACGACCCTCCGGAAATACTCCCAGTGGCCGGTTTTCGTAATCTCTCCGCGGAGGGTGAGCACGTTGTCGGAAAGTTCCACCCCCACCTCGGGCAGATCGCCCAGTTCGCGGCTCAGCTCCCGGTAGATCGGCATCACGGAGCTGGAGACCGTCACGCGGAACTCCTTGCTGATTCCGGTTGCCGACACGCTCACAACCGCATTTCCCGCCGCGACTCCTTCGATTTCGAAGGCCCGTCCCTCCACATGAAGGACCCGGGCGTTTCCCGTGCTGGACTTGAACTCCTCCACGACAAACGGGACCTCGAACTTCCGCACCTCCCCCGTGGAAATTGCCACACTTTCCGGCGGCAGAAGAATCGAGTTTCTCTGCCCGGCGGCGGGAAGTGGACCGGCAGACGAACCTTCTTCCGCAGCAAGCAGGACACCGCTCAACACCATGGCGGCCAGAATCATTCGTTTCATTTCAGCACCTCACCGATGATCTTTGTTGGGAATTTCAGGCAGTTCCGCCGGCGTCAGTCCCTTGCGGATTTTGGCGAAGGTGCTTTCGTTGACCACGCCGCCATCCTTCCGGTTGAGAGCGACCGAATCGTTGCGTTTCCGCAGAACCGGATACAGTTCCGACTCTCTCTGTGCGGCAATCAGGATCATGGCCTGCTGCGGCGGAAGAGAGACAAAGATGGTTCCGCTGGAACTTTCTCCCTCGCGGAACGATCCGTGGTCGTTTGCAATTCCGATCACCCGGACGCAGGGCAGCAGAACGGAGGTCTCCCTGGCTTCATTCATTTTCACGCCGGAGCCGTCGCTGACGGTCATATTCCTGTCGATGACGACATCTTTTTTCACATACGTTGAGATGATGGCGATCTCGTCATCCGGCATCAGCATCTTCACGAGAGCCGGATCCGAGAATGTGACCGGCACGGTCCATTCGCCCTGCCGGGTGCAGTCGCTGAGCGTCGTCTGGATCCGGATATCGGTCATCAGAATATAATCGTCCTGCGAGACCGCGTGCGGCAGCTGCTGTCCGTACGCCAGGCTGACATTCTCCCACAGCAGAGCGTTTTTGGGCACCGCCGACAGCGGCACATCCTTGTATGTCAGCGACCCCTGCGACAGCTCATCATGCGCATCCAGCGCGCGGGCCGCCACCACAACCGACACCTTCTTTTCCTGATCCGTGTTCTCCTTCTCGAACAGGAGCTTGCTGACAATATAAACCGCGGCCAGCCCCAGAACAACCGATACCACCAGTGGAATAATATTCTTCATTTTTCCTCTTACCGTCCCGCATCCGTTGATTGAAAAATCCTCAGGTTCATCTGGAGTTGTTCCGAGAACCACCGTCCGTGTAATCTACAACACGGATTTCTTATTTTCAAGTTTTCTCCCGGATTTTCCGCTTCAGAAAATCAGTTCAAAACGGGGATCGGGAAAACGGCTCTTTCCCTTCATCATGAAAAGCAGCAGGATCGCGGAGAATTCGGCGGTTCAGAGTTCTTCCTCTCCGGCGAATTTCAGCAGACGTCTCCAATCGTAATCCGCCATTCCATGCTGTTCCGTCCGGCGGTAGTATCCGAGATATGGACCGATTGCGCTTCTGTCATAATTTCCGGGGAATGCGTTTCCGGGCAGTCCCGGCTTCCCGAGAAATTCCCAGACCGGACCGGCCGCCCGGCAGGCCAGATACTCCCCTTCCGTATCAAACCACGGATCATTGAATCCGCCGATCAGCAGTTTCCGGGGAGCCAGTGCCGCCAGAAGCAGATGCTGATCGAACGGAAGGCTCTCCGCCGGATTGCGCTCGTATTTCCGATAGGCCCGGCAGTACCAGTGGGGAAACATGTGCATTTCTGTTGCGACGTTTTCACCGAAATCGCGTTTCGCCAGCGTTGCACCTCCGCCCCCGCACTGAATCGGCACGCAGACCGCGAACCGTTCATCTCTTGCCCCCGCCAGCAGGGCGGCTTTTCCCAGCCGGGAGACACCCGTCACCACACATCGTTCCGCATCGATCTCCGGGATCCGCTCCGCAAGATCCAGCCCCCGAGAGAGCGCCCATGCCCACGCGCCGAGCGAGGTACAGTCATCCTCCCGTCCCCTCTCCCGCTTTCCCCACAGTTCGAAAACACCGGTAAACGCGAAATCCTCCGGGAAACCGTTTTCCTCCGGCTTCTCCGGATCCGGGGAGACCTGACAGTAGCAGGCGCTCATCACCGCATATCCCGCGCAGAGGATCTGTCCGATCGGCAGAACCGAATTCCGATCCGGCCGGCACATCACGCCCCGTTCCGGGGAGAGCCGGTGATCCTTTGTAAACGGGGTCCACATCTCCGGGATCACGATTTCCGGATCCGGCAGCAGCTGAAAGTTCCCGTGGAAATTCAGAAAAAGAATCACCGGAACCTTCTTCCGCGCGAAGCGGGGACGAATCACAAGCCAGTCGAGACATGGACCGCTCCGGTCCTTCCGGAACCACATCCGATACTGGGACCGGATCCCGAATCCGGCCAGCACACCGCATTTCTCCTCCACAATCTCCCATGCGACGCAGTCCGGCGGGGGCGGTTCCTGTCCATACATCTCTTTTGCGAAAACTGCAAGGATTTCCGCTCTTCGTTTTTTCCAGTCGTCGACGTTCCGGACCGGCGTTCCATCCGCGAAACGGAGCGGATCCTCCAGCGTATACGGGGCGATCTTCCCCGCATCAAAATTGGCACACGCATAATCGGGACGAATTACCGAAACAGCCATCTTCTCTTGTTCCTGTTTTATAAGGCCTTATTTTCTGTTTGAAACCGGCTCAGGCACCTGCGTCGAAACCCGTTCCTTTCGTCAAACGGGGGGCGCAGCTGTCCAGAATCGGACGGAGAGCCTCTCCCCAGATCTCGTATCCGGCACAGGTCAGATGGCACCCGTCGCGAAAGAGTTCTTTTCTCTGCGATCCGTCCGGATTCAGGAACCGATCCGTCAGATCCAGACGCAGAATATTCCGACGCCCCTTCAGGCGTTCCGTCACAATGGCATTCATCTGCATCACCTTCCGCTCCAGCTCCTCTCCGCGTCCGCCGCGGGGGAAGACCGCCATGGAAACGATCCGGCTTTCCGGCGAAAGCTCCTGCAGAAGATCGATCACGGCAAGGATACCGTCGGCCGCATCCTCGGGGGTGTCACCCGGATAGTGGACGGTTTTTGTCAGATTGTTCGTTCCGATGTTCAGAACGACCGCCCGGGGTTTCTGGTTCACGAAATGTCCGTTCCTCAATCTCCAGAGGACATTGGGCGTACGGTCCCATCCGAATCCGAGATTCAGCACATTGCGTCCGGAAAACAGGCGGTCCCAGACCTCTCCGCCATGCGAAACCGGTGTTGCGGCGGAATCCCAGAAATGGGTGATCGAATCGCCGATCAGCACAAGATCCGCCCGCCGGTCCCGCGCCTGCCGGCAGCAGAGTTGGAACCGCTCCTCCCAGTCATACGAATCCTGTTCGAATCTCGGCCATGGAGTGCAGGAACATTTTGTCATGATGGAAACAACTCCTTTTTTTTACTATACGATCCCGGCCGGGAAAATCAAGCGGAGGAAAACGGATTCTCCGCGATCCGGAAGGAGTTGTTCCGGATCATCGGCATCAGAGCCGTCCGCGATTTCGGCGGCAGAACCCGGCGAGGCGTCCCATTCCCATGTTCCAGTGCCAGCGGGCCTGACGGACACGGCCCTGACAGAGACGCTGGACGCTCCGCAAATGCTGCCAGAACGCATAGCGGCACACCTGGAGAAAAGAGTAGTCGTAATCCGCCAGGACGCGTCCCATTCCCAGTCCGTAGCGATAGGCACGCAGGAAATTTCCGGTCCAGGACGGGGCCGGGTGGCCGATTGTCAGCGACGGCAGATAATGGATCTTCCGCCCTTCGCGGAGCAGCCGGAGCACCAGTTCGGAATCTTCCGCCGAGAAGCACTCCCCGGGTGCGCCGACCCCGAGCGACTCATCAAACCCGCCGCATCTCAGCAGCACGTTCCGCCGGAAAAACAGACCGGGCGAAACGGCGCAGCGCCAGACATTGGAACGGGAAATCCGGCTTTCCCGATGTCCCATGAATCCACCTGCGGAACACCGTCCGCGGGAGTCCGTAACCCGGAGCGAGAGACCGTCCGCCCCGGTCTCTTCGAATTTTTTCCGGATCCGCTCCAGCACGCCGGCGGGGTAGACACAGTCGTCATCCGGGAACGCGCAGAACTCTCCTCCGGCCAGATGCAGACCGGCATTCCGTGCGGCGGAAATCCCGGATGCCGGATGACGGACCAGCCGCAGATTCAGTTTTCCGTCATAGCGTCCCGGCAGGAAGGCTAGACGGGAATCGGGATTCTGATCGATGACAATCACTTCGAATTCGGTCTCACTCTGACCAACCAGGGAATCCAGCAGTTTTTCCAGTTCCCGGACGCGTCCGAGGGTTCCGACGATCAGCGAAAATGTCGGTCCGATCCGCTCCGTCTGCCGCGCCGTCGGAACGGCAACGCCGGCGGAGCTCTCCTTCCGGATCCGCTCTTCCGATTCCGCTCGCGCAATACGATCGGACAACAGCGTCCGACGGAAGAAAAGCACTCCCTGCTCCGCATTCTGTTCGATTTGATTCATTTCCGCACCAGCTTATCCAGTTCCGCGTTATAATAGACCCGTTTCCGGCCCCAGACCGGCAGAATCAGCTTGTTCCGGAAGGCGTCGTCCATCACGAAGGATCGTCCGGGAGAGAACAGCGAGAGGATCTGCACGCGGAAACCGGTCACGCACCGTTTCCACAAGGGGCCGTCCAGCGAGATCACCCGGGCTCCTCCGAGCTTGATCCGTCCCTGTTCCGCATGTTTTCCCGTGATGGAAAGAGCGACCTTGTCGCCGCTCCAGAAATCCCCGGGGACCTCCTCGAACGTTTCCGTCTCCAGTTCCGGGGGCAGCCTCCGCTGTTCGCCGCGCAGGCCGTCCCGGATTCCGAGCCGGTAAAGACGCGCCGTTTTTCCCATTCCATGCAGGGCGAAATATCCGCTCCGGCAGAGTTGCAGAAACACGATCCATGGCAGAAAAAACGGATGGCTCTTCCGACAGAACCAGATCAGATTGGCCGCATCGTAGTACCGGACCCAGGTTGCCGGTTTGGAACAGTTGGTCGGATGAAGAATAAAGGAATCCATCACGCAGAAGATCCGGTATCCGCGCTTCCGCAGCCGCCAGCACCACTCCACATCGTCGAAATGGAGAAAGACATCCGCAAACGGACCGATCTCGCCGATCCGTGCAATACGCGTCAGAAGCGACGCGGCGGGACAGTATTCACATTCGCGGAATGTTTCCATTTTTTTCCCCTCCGCCCGTTCTCCCCGCAGAGCGGCCCGGAATCCGCCGCGGAAAAAATCGACCGCCGCTCCGGCCTCCGTGATCCGGTCCGGCTGTTCCAGACTCCGGATCAGCGAACCGGCCGCGCCCCAGCGGATCTTCCGACGTTCGAGTTCCCGGATTCCGTTCAGGAGCTTCGGCAAAGTCTGCTCGTTGATGACGGCGTCGTCGTCCAGGAGCCAGAGCAGCGAATCCGGCGCGTAATTTTTTTCCGCCTCCAGCATTCCGACCCGGAATCCGCCGGATCCGCCCCGGTTTTCGGGCAGGATCCGGATCCGGTCCTGTCCCCGCAGCTGTGAACGGAACTGCCGGATCCGCTCCTCCGGGCATCCGTTGCAGACGAGGATCACGTCCAGTTGATCCGCGTACCAGCGCAGCAGGGAACCGATCAGTTCCGTTGCGCATTCCTTCCCGGTTGTCACCACCACGGCGGGAAAACGTCTCATTGCGCCAGCTCTCCGGGGATTCCGATCAGCATGTATTCGAGCAGCATCTCGTTTGCGTCCAGATGGCGGATGGAAAAACGGTAGTCCGGAACAAGATTTTCCAGAAAGGCTTTCACCCCGAAGAAATCCTTCACGGTATGATAGATGGAGACAAGCAGGACCGGTCGATCGCGGCGGATTGTCTGTTCCGCCCCGCGGACGGCCTCCAGCTCCAGCCCTTCGATGTCCAGCTTGATCAGCCCGAGCTTCAGCTCGCGGGACGCGGCGAACGAATCGATCCGGCAGATCTCGACCGGGATTCCGGATGCGGTATCCGCCAGATTCTCATTAAGTGTGGACCCTGCCGCGCCCGCGCTGAGATTGGCCTGTCCGTCCTCCTCCCCGAGTCCGCAGGGGACCACTTCCAGAATCTCCGGATGCGGAGCCATGCTGAAATTCTCCCGGATCCGTGCGCTCTGCTCCGGCAGCGGTTCAAAGCAGAAGACCTTCCGGGGGGAATAGGCGGAAAAGACAAATCCGCTTTCGCCCATGAATCCGCCGCCGTCGATGAAATCTTTTCCCTTCAGATACTCCAGTGTGCGGGAGTTCAGAAGCGTCAGGCCGTTGTGGTAGCAGTTGACGGGGATGACGGGTTTCATATGTTCCGGAATTCCGAACTGTCTTCGATGCGCCTCGTAATCGAACTGGCGGATCCGGGCAAGTTCCGTCCGGTCCCAGTCGGTGATGAACACGTGGAGCAGAGCGTCGTAATCGCAGCAGGCGTTGTAGCGCCACGGCTGATACGGCAGCAGGGTCAGGCGGTCCAGATACATGTTGACCGTGGCAATGGAAAGTCCGTCCAGTCCGGTCAGGAGCCTGCGGTAGCGATCTCCGGCGACCTCCAGAAAACACTTCTTCCGGAATTCGGCCCAGTTCTCCTCGATGAACCCGAACGGGAAACCATGCAGATACGGGCAAAGACTCATTGTAAACTCCTTTCCGTCGACTCCAGTTTCAGATATTGTTTCCAGAACTCCTCCCGGGTGAAGCGCTCATACGATCCGCGCCAGGCCCGGGCGACACGCTCCCGGCGGAAGCGCAGAGCCAGAAGAGTTCTCACCGTCCGGAGGAAGAGGCGGAGAATCCGGATCCGGTCGCGTTCGAGCGTGTAGCACTCGCCGACGGAAGCGCGGACATACGTTGCTTTCCGGCACCGGTAAGTATCCCTGCTCCAGGTTCCGGCGTTCCATGCCAGATGAACCGCCACCTCGTTGCGGCGGGCGGGGAGAATCAGTCCGTTCAGCGTCAGCATACGGAAGAAGCGATGCAGTTTCCTCTCATTTCGCAGAAGGGGCCGGTTCACCGTCAGGATCTTCCCCGCAAGCGGAGCGGGTTTCTCCTGATGAATCCGAGTCCGGTACGCAAGCGGGGCATCGGGATCTCCGGCAACGAGATTTTCCGGACCGCGGAGAAAATCCTCGATTCCTGCAAGCGTCAGCTCCGCCGTCTCGTAATGATACGAGAAAATCAGTTCCGACATCCGCTTCATCAGGACCCTTCCCGGCGCATAGCGGATCTTGTGCAGTGCGCTCAGGATCAGCTGATTGCGCTGGGCCAGGTACTCATGGAACGGAGAGAGTTTGTTGAAAAACGGTTCGTGCCAGACCGCGAATCCGGCGGGGAAAAGGATGCGGTAGTTCCGAGCCGCCAGCCGGAGACTGAAATCGATGTCGTCCCCCTTCACAAAGAACGGATACGCCAGTCCGATCTTTTCCGTCCGGAGCACCTCCGCGGGGAACAGGAACCACCACCATGCGCCATAGCAGAATTCGCGGCACTTTTCGCGGAACACGCTGTGGAACTTTGTAATATCCTTCCGGAATCCGAGGGGCCGGTTCATTCCGGCGCCGGGCGCATCCGCCATCAGGATTCCGCCCCACTCATGGAGGATGCACATCTGCGAATCCAGATTGACCATCGCGGCCGAAAGAGAGCATTTGTCGTTGAGGAACGCCGCGATCCGCCAGGCGCGCTTCAGGATATCGCCATGCAGGACGAGGTCGTCATCCATCAGCAGGATATGCGTGCAGTCCGAGCGTTCCGCCTCCATCATTCCGCGGGAGAAACCGCCCGCCCCGCCGGAGTTCGGATTGCGGAACAGCTGCACTCTCTCCGATTTGACGCTTTCCGGAAGGGTTCCGGCATTGTCCACGAGGAAGAGGCGGAAACGCTCGCTCCAGACCGGATCCTGAAACAGCTCCTCGTTCCACTGCTTCAGGTTCGGCATCAGGAACGCCTCCCGCTTGTACCGTTTTCAATAGATACGTTGCCCACATTGACAACACGGTTGAATGTGCAGAGGCTGAAGATCGACCCTGCATCAAACGAGCTGAGATCCTGTTCGGCATCAAAGACGAATCCGGTAACGGAGACCAGTCCGCTTCCCGAGAGCGCCCCGGAGAATGTTCCTCCGTTTCCGACCAGGGTCAGACGCGAGGTTTCGGTGTAGGTGATATTTTCCGTCACATTTCCGTTGAAGACCACGGTTGTCACATCACTAAGACTTGCGGAGGCGTCCGCATAGGAACCGAAGAGGTTGGTTCCAACCTTGTATTCAACCCCGTCAATGGTCACGACATCGCCCGTAGCGCGCACAGCGCAAAGGGCGGAATCAATCAGGACCTTTCCGGCATTTGCGCCGTTTCCTTCAATCACACCGCCGTTGAAGATCACGCCGCCATCCACATTATCTTCCGGCAGGAGCACCAGCGAGCTGTCGCTGTCCGCGGAGACAGAAACACCCGGGACATCAACGGTCTTATTGCCTTCATATTTGATACCGGTTGCACCGCTGGACGCGGAAACGGAGTTGCCCGTGACACCGGCCATGGAGGGCAGAATCGTGGTCGTATCGCCGAAATAGATTCCGCTGATTCCGTACTCATTTTTGTCATCGTCTTTTCCGCTGATGCCGCTTCCGGAAACGGAAATGGTGTTTCCGGTCATCTGCAGATCCGCGTCGCTCGCATCTCCATGCCATTCGCCGGAGAAGACGATCGCCGCATCATCGGCATCCACGCGATCCCCTTCTTCCTTGACGAGAGTGATCACGTTGTTGTTGATTCGGATCTCTTCGCCGATTGTACCGGCGAACTGGATGCCGCTGCGGTCGACACCGGAGATTGTGTTGTCGAGAATGGAAACGTTCGAGCAGCCGCTGAGGTTCAGAGCGTGATGGAGACCGCTGAGGATTTTGTTGTCCTCAAACACAAGCCCATCGACGTTGACCGCGCGAATCACGTCATTGGTGAACTGGGATTTGGCATCAAAGGTGTTGCCGGCAATGGTGGTATTGTCGCCGGTGATCTCGATGGCATAAAGGACCGTGGAGCCCGAAGTGGCCGCGCCGGTGAAATTGAAACCGGAAACGGAGATGCCGTTTCCAGAGATTTTAAGACCGGAGGCAAGGTCGACGTTCTCTCCGTACGCCTTCACAGTCAGATCGGCCGTGGAGAGAGTCAGAGTCGCGCTCTGAGTTTCATCGGCTCCATAGGTGTTCGACTGGACGAGAATTGTGCTTCCCTTCTCTGTGGCAGCTGTTACAGCGGCCTCAAGGTTCGCACACCGGGTCCAAGTCCCGGACTTTCCTTCGGCGGTGTTACGGAAAGCCTCGAATTCCGCTTCCGTCCCTACGAAAAAGTTTGCCATAAGTTTTTCTCCTGTATGGTGTGTTGAATCACCGTCCGAACACGGAGACGCGGCAGGGGAATCCTGCTGCGCTGTTCTGTATTCTTCCGGCTGATTTGTTTGTTTTCATACGTTCAAATCTGATACGAACAGATAAAGATCCGCCGTTCCACGGAGAAGTGCCGCACGGCGCAGGCGAAAATGCACCGGATGGCCTCCGCGATTTTACGGAAGACCCCCTGAATGCTGATACACAGCTTCCGGAGTTTTTCCGCGGCGGTGACAATGAATGCGGACTCTTCCGCCTTCACCGTCACGCTCTCTGTCTGTTCAGGAATGACTTCCGCAAAAGAAATCGAATCCTGCTGTTCCTCCGGCGCGGCATAAACCGAAAACGGACTCCAGAGCATCTCGGTGGAAATGACTCTGTAATCCGAAGCATCAGTCATGAGGGCCGGCTGAGAAAAAATCATTCTTTCTTCCGATCCTTCTGTTTGGCGTTTTGAGTTTTCTGCAGGACTCCGGCCTCAAGGAGCTTGTCGATCAACTGCTGCATGGAGTTGAACGCGGTCAGAA